>Ga0129306_1000134_pt1 | contig 127709 bp, 108 predicted proteins | sample P827metagenome_FD_94438 | JGI IMG/M metagenome (GOLD analysis project Ga0129306, IMG submission 94438) | Capybara group fecal microbial communities from Wisconsin, USA - P827 metagenome | ecosystem: Host-associated > Mammals > Digestive system > Large intestine > Fecal | place: USA: Wisconsin...
CAGGACGTGAGCCCTTCCTGGAAGGTGTATAGATGCTCAGGAAATGGCAATCCTCCGTTTGCGTAAGTTCATCATGGCCGCCCATCAGAAAACTCAGACGGAATGAATTCTGGGGACAGGCGGTAATGGTACCATTACCGTCCACGGCACCGACAAAAGGTTCAAGGACCGGATCTTCGAACCGTCCAGCCCTGGCATATCGAATGTGATGACAAGTTTCTACCATATTTTGAATCCTGCCTTCTCCAGCTTGTCCTTGATTTTAAAACAACTGACTTCTTCTTTGGTGAATGGCCATTTCGTATTGACATCAGGCAATAATTTGTAGGTAATCAGACCAAGTATGATTCCGGCAGTCAGCACCATATAGATGATGCCATAAATCACAATCCATTTTGAATGCCGTAAATATGTACAAGATGCTAAGAGGAATATGGCCGCATACGACAGCAAACATTCCCGGGTTGTACCAGGTCTTCATCTTGATATTGTGGCAACGCAATGTACCATTACCTTCGGTCCCACCAAGCCGAACAGAACAGGCGCTAAACACAGAAATGAGTTATGAGCGGTTCACCGCCAGCCCCCCCCCGTATTCCTCGACCTGATTAAGCGGTATGACAACAAAGTTCAATATCATTATATACTGAACAGTGTTAGTCTCTCCCCAGAATAGAGCAAGAAGAATCAGGGAGATGATGACCGGGCCATGCCCGAACCAGTACCAGTTGTTTATGAACCATTTCACGGTTAAAATGAATTAGTGACAAAAAATCCGTTTGAGCGAAGCAAAGTTACGCATTTTCTGCGACATGCTCCCATTTCTATCCCGGATGGTGCCGGATGTACTTCTCGAAGATATTCGTACCCTTGTGTACCCGGAGATTCTATTGCTAACACCTGGCGCGCCAAATACAGAATATGTACCACATTTGGAATAAATATTTCAGAATAAATAATTATGGAATTCTTTATTTTTTATTCGAAACTTTACAACATTGCGACATTAAAGATGTTTCAGACTGCACCGGAGTATGCCAGCAGCGGACCGCATATTTCCTGCCTCTGACGTCATAAGGATAGACCACCCAGAAGCCGCCGCCATATCTCAGCCAATTAGGATACGAAAAATCAGAGATACCCAAGACATCAGTGTCAAGATAAGTCCTACCGCCGTTTCATAGGGAATCAGTTTCATCCGTTCACTGATGGACATCCCGATCGAGCCACCAGTTGCATGGAAAAAAGAACCATGCGGAAGGTGGTCCAATACGGTGGCCCCGGCATTAGTCATGGCCGCAGCCGGGATGGCGGGCACCCCGGCGCCAAGGACAGATGGAGCGAAGGATGCAGAGGAGACGGTGGCCCCGGCCGTGGTTGAAGCGGTAGCCGCCGACATCAGTATCGCTGACAATGGTGCCATGATTGTTACCGCTGCTTCCCATCCAGAAAGCATTGAGATAAGTACATCCTTTATGGCGGAGGCCTTTATTACTCCTGCTATAGTCCCTGTGCCTACCAGAAGGATTGCTACTGCCGACATCTTCTCAAGTCCGAATCTTATGCTATCTCCAGCCTTTTTCCATGACCGGGTGCAAAGCAGGGTTGCCAGTCCCCCTGCAGGAAGGGCTATCATCGGATCGATGATTGTCCCGAGCAGTGGTCGCAAGGCCAGCATGATGATGGCGACCATGGGGCCGGCGATGCTGGCAAGGAAGGATGGCAACATCCCATCGTCGCCACTGATTTCGATGACGGAAAAATTGGCCGGAGCCGTCTTATCATCCGGGATCAGCGGAAGGATTATAAAAACAGTTGCCAGCAAGCCGGCAATTGCTGGGATGATGCCTGCCGCCATCACGGACGGCAGGGCGGCATCATAGTTTTCGGCAACTATGATGGTATTGGGGTTCGGAGATATAATATTTCCGCACTTTCCTCCGGCAATCATTGCGAATAGAAGTTTCTTGCGGGACAGGGAAAGATGTTTTCCGAGCATGAGGGCTACAGGGGCAACAGTAATGACCGCCACATCCACGAATACTCCTGCTCCAGTAAGCATCATCGTGGAGAGAGCAACGGCAAGGAACACCTGCTTCTTCCCCAGTCCGCCGACTATCGCCCTTGATATAGAGGCCGCCGCACCTGTCTTAATAAGTGCTCCTGACAGAACCCCTGCGGCCAGTATCCTAAGAATTGCAGGAGTGATGTCCTTTACTCCGGAAAGCATCTGACCGACCGTATTCTCAAGCCCCCCCCCGCAGAGAAGACCTCCCGTCAGTGCGCCAAGCATCAGGGCATAGACTGGAGACACTTTCTTTATGATAAGGAGGATAGAGAGGATCAGGCCGGCAATTGCCGCCAGGGCACTATTCATGACCGGAGTATTTTTTGATTATTCTTTCGACGGTATCACTGACATTCTTCATAGCCGTCTTCTTTTGCATGGCTTCTTCCAGGGACATATCTTCCGGCGTGACTGCGAACACCCCCTTGAATCCCGCCTCCAGTGCTTCATCCGCGGCTATGTCTACCGAACCTCCGATGGCTATTACGGGAATTCCCTTTTTTCTGGCGCGGAGCATCACTCCATAGGGTGTTTTCCCGCAAAATGTCTGGCTATCTATCCTGCCTTCTCCGGTAATCACCAGGTCTGCGGATCTAATGATGCAGTCGAAGTCCATGGCATCAAGCACCATCTGGACACCGTTTTCAAGGCGGGCAGAGAGGAAGGCAACGAGGCCTCCTCCTAGGCCTCCAGCGGCACCGGCGCCGGGGATTGTGGAGACATCTTTGCCGAGTAGGGTTTCAATTACCCTGGAAAAGTGTTCCAGGCCTTTGTCCAATAGCTCCACCATCTCCTCGTCTGCACCTTTCTGCGGCGCGAATACACAAGCGGCGCCTTTCGGCCCGAAAAGAGGAGCATCCACATCACAGGCAATCGTGTACTCTGATTCCAAAAGCCCTTTGCAGATGCCATCCATACTTATATCCGCCACTTTTCCCAAGGATTCACCTTTTCCGGAGAGAAGCAAGCCGAAACGATCATAAAACCGCACCCCCAGCGCTTCAAGCATACCCATCCCGGCATCATTGGTGGCACTGCCTCCAATTCCAATCAGAAAACTCCGGCAACCCCTTTTCAAAGCGTCGGCAACAAGCTGCCCAGTCCCGAAAGTGGATGTTTCCATGGGGTTCCGTTCTTCCGGTCTGAGCAGGGTCAGTCCACTTGCCTCTGCCATCTCCAGAACGGCTGTGCCGTTCTCCAGGATAACATAGGAAGCAATGACTGGGCGTCGCAGAGGATCTGCAACTTCAATTTTGACCGTCTCTCCGCCCATGGCCTTCCTGAGTGCCTGCATGGTACCTTCGCCTCCGTCGGCCACGTCGAGTTTGACGACCTGGCAGTCGGGAAAGACCCGGTGGATGCCTTCTTCCACCGCCTCCGCAATTTCCATCGAAGATAGGGATCCTTTAAAAGCGTCTGATGCTACGATAATCCTGCTATACATATGCCCTTTCAATATCGTCTTTATATTTTTCCCAAATCCTTAGGCACTCCTCCAGTTCCGAACCACATGGATACTGCATATATTCTTCGTGCCCGAAGGTCCATTCCCACTCCCAGTCTTTGCATGACTCCGCAAATGCCATTTCGTCAACCATTTTTCCTTGGGCCAGGGCGGTTGCCACGAACTCGAAAAAACGCTCCCAACGAGGCTTGTAGAAGCCGCATATCATCCCGTTCCATTGACGGCAGGCGTAATCCCGGATGCGGCAGTCCTTGTCGCCCCAAAGCGTGATCAGATTGCGGGCATTCTGCTCATACAAGTCTTTCTCTTGCATATTATGCCCCCACTTCCTTGCAGAAGAAAGCCAGCTCCCGAGAAGGAATTCCTGCCGTGTTCCAAGCAAGGCATCCATATCGTCCATAAGTTCCAGGAAAGCCCCTGCCGCCGCCTTGAATCCCTCCAGATTACCGGCCTTGTAATTGTCTGCCACATTATGTTGGAGTATGGAGGCATAGTCGGCCAGCACCTGGCGGGTGACATCAACCAAATCATAGCGGAAACCGTCGCTTCCACCCAGGGAGGCTGAACTCGAAATCAGTCCTCGCCACGCCCGAACCAGATCTCCCCTATTGTAATGTGGCCGGGTATTAGTGGTGCCTCCCGGGTTCTTCTTGAAGGTGGGACGCCCCGTAATTATGGATTCATGGCCGCCATTGTTTTCCGTATTCTCGTATACGGAGCTCATAAGTATCCGCCACGCATCGCAGGCTGTTTCGTTTAAACATCCGTATCTCCGGGTCAGATAGTCACGTAAAAAGGCGTCTTTGTCTATCGGCTCGTCTCGCCATACGTTTTCAAGCATCATTGCATAGACCATGGGAGAGTGTCCAATGCCCTCCATCGTAAGCCCTATCCCGGACAAGTTGCCGGAGGTACTGTCCCTTAGTGTTGTAGCCGGACCTGAGGCGATATTGCTAATATTGCCGGACATCGTAATGTTCTGCCCGAAATTATGAAGCATGCACCAAATCCAAGGCTTGCCATAGTAAGCATCAGTACGTTTCCATACCGGATACCGCTCGCTCCAGAGGTCGAGGATAAGCATGCCTTCGTCCGGCACGGTGCCAAGAAGGGCCTTAATCTCATCTTCTCCCCAGAAGTCATGTGCATGATAGAAGAGCCAGCCCTGCATCACCCATACGGCTTCTGGATCCACATCCTTCATCGCACTGTACACCTTTGAACTGATCTTTCCCAGATATTCCGGATCGTTGGTTGGAGGACGGTTTTCATTGAACGTATCCGCAGAGTATAAATGATCCGTACCATAGAGTTTGGTCTGTTCTTCGATAAATATCTTTCCTATTGTGGTGAATAGTTCCTCGTCAGGGTCGAGTATGGACACTTCCGGGAAATCGACCCAGGAAGTCTTGCGGACCCTGACATGTGGGAACCTGTTTTCGAAAGAGGGAGGAACGTGGCCGGTAAACGCTGGCAATACCGGGGTCATGCCAAGCCGCCTTTCAGCCCTAAGGATCTTTTTCTGGAGTTTTTCGTGATCATCCATAAAATTCTGCGGGAGAGGGCCGCCCCAGCCATCAAGATTTCCCATCCAGAACCAGTTGAAATAGGCAGGACCGCTGAAAAAAGATTCCAGTTCCTTGTCCGTGAATCCAAGTCGCCTGTATACCCGTTGCCATACGGAATTCTGTCCTGTGAGTGCCAGGGGCATGTTGATACCGTTCAAAGCCATAAAATCTATTTCCTTCTGCCAGCGCTCGAAATCCCACCAACTCATTGAATAGTTGAAGGTGCAGTAATTCAGGTAGTACCGGTACTTATAAGGGCTTCTGCATTCGAACTTTTCCGAAGGCAGCGGGAGTTCTTCAGGAAGCGTCTCCTGGCTACCGCACCAGGAAAGATGCCAGCCGCAATATGTTGTCAGATAGTGTCCCAGCGCGCTCGCAACACTGACGCCATTATTCCCTTCGAGGACAATCTTCCCTTTTGCAGGATAATAGGCAAACCAGTCCTTCCCTTCCTTCCGTTCAGGCGATATATGGACTTTGAATTCCGCCTGGCGGCCGCCTGTAACACGGGAAACCAGTTCTACCGCTGCTTTTTCAGCCGTATGGCTGCATCCTGACAGAATCAAGGTCAGGCATATGCATAGGGCTTGATACTTCATGAGCAAAACATTAATTTATGGATTCCAAAGTTTTCTTAGCGATTTCGAGGGGATTATCGAAACTAAACTGAGCTCCGGCCCACGGAGTCATTATCCATTTCTCTTCCCATTGGTCGATGTCCCCGGATTCATCGGAGAACCATATTTCCATCCTCGGGATGTAGTAGTCACGGATGAGACCGGACCAGAACCTGGCGGCATAATCTTCCTGATACCCTCCCCAGGTGGTAATCAGTCTCTTTGCGTCTGCCTCATATCTGTCAGCAGTGTTGCCTCCTGCCTTGCGGGCTGCCTCAACCCATCTCGACAGTCTGTGTGTCGTATGCGATGCCAACAGACTGTCGGCAGTTTCCAGCAGGGCTATTGCCTTGGAGAGTTCGTCCGAGGCAGCATGCTTTCCCCTCATTTCCAAGGCTTTCTTGTAATGCCTGTCAGCAATTTCGCCCAGCCATAGTGCTGTAAATTCGATGGCGTCATTGATATATAACTGCGAGTCAGCACATGCTTCCGAGCAGTCGAGAAATAGTTTTATTGCCCTTCCGAAATCGTCATTGATCCCGTGCCGGCTTTCTCTCCTTTTATCCGGAATTACGGTCTGCCAGGTAAAACGCGGATAGGAATACAGTGAACCATATACAGTAGAGAGGAGCAGGCTCCAGGCTTCTTCCATTTTACCCCCGCAGTATCCGTATCTTGCTTTGCAGTAGACTCTTAGCCAGTCATCAAGTTCTATTCTTTCATCCTGCCAGCCCATATCGGCCAGCAGTTCATACACAACCTCGTTGTTTTCCAGGCCCTCCGGCGCGGAACCGAAACCAACCAGTCCTGAACTCCATGGAGATCGAAGGGCCTCGACGGATCCTAAGGCGTACATGGAAAGATCGCCGGTCGGAAGGACTTTGCCTCCGAAGTTAGGCACATAACTATATATCCACTGCTTGCCGTAGAAGCCGTCTTGTGCCTTCCATGTCTGTTCGGTTTTCCATACCCATTCTGGATATTCATTACCCAGATCCACAATGATAAGCTTGTCGTCCGGCACGCGGGACAAAAGAGCCTGCAAACTTTCCTTGTCCCAGAAATCGTGCTGATAGCCGAAGGTCCATCCCTGGGTAACCCATATTGCCTGGGGATCTCCTGCCAGGATAGAGTTGCAGATTGCCTCTCCGTATTGGGCAAGAAGGTCGTGCTTACCCTTCACGTCGTCGTTGTCCACCGGCAGTTTCATTTCGTTGAAACTGTCTGACAGCCAATATTTCGCGGGGCCGAACTCATTCTCCCATTCTTGGATGAACATGCGGCCTATCTTGTTGAAGTAGGGTGAGTGCGGAGCGAGCACGCAGGCATTATATTTCCTGTCAAATCCCCCCCATTCCAATTGACTTGCCTCAATTTCTGGATGCTTTTCCATGAATGCTCGGGGGATGAAGCCGGCAAATGCCGGAGCAATCGGTTCCATCCCAAGAGAACGCATCTTGTCAAGGATCTTATGCTGCAATTCTATTTGGCTATGGTGCCATTCTTCCGAAAGGGGCCCACCGAATGCATTGATATTTCCCATTCTGTGCCAGGGCAGATAGGCGGCGCCTGTAAAGAAGTCATCTGCTTGTTCTTCACTCAGACCCAGTTTTACCCATACTCTTCGGGCTATGGCCTCGGAAGCAACGCTTGCCAGAGGCATGTTCACGCCATGCAAAGCCATCCAGTCCAGTTCTTCGGACCAGCGGTCCCAATCCCAGTAAGGCATGGTATAGCCGAAGGTGCATACATTCAGGAAATACCGCAGTCTGTAAGGCGAAACAGCTTTTTCTTCATAATCCGGCCATGATTGGGGAAGCTTTATGTGCCGGCCTCCCCAAGTGACCATGGAAGCGCAAGCATTGCGCAGATATTTATTGAAGGCGTAGCAGATTGCCGTGGGACTGCTCCCTTTGATGAGGAGCAGTCCGTCCCTGGCCGCGACTTCATAGCAGTCCTTATCGTCTTGCGTCCCGATGAGTTCCAGACTGAGATTGCCAACAGGTCCAACTGTCCTGGAAATGACGCCGTTGGCCGCATCGAGCGGAGAAGGGGCAGTGTTGCATCCCGTCATAGCGGGAGCCGCAAGAATCGATAGGAGAATTATGCCCAGTGCCTTCATTGACCAATATCCGTTTTAGATTTCACACTGAGTCTTGATGGAGAAATACGCCGTAGTCCCAAAGAGTTCTGCGGTCTTTTCCTTGTCCATGCACATCTTTCCCGGCACGTTCAAACTCTCCAGCGTAAAAGTACCAGAGTCGTCGGGAAGTTGAAGAACCTGGATGATTCCGTAGATGGGCCTCTGCTCTTCAGCGGTTCCGACGAAAGAACGAATGATAAAATAGTCGCCGGCACGAAACTCCTCGACGAGAGCTTTTGCAGATGTTTCTCCAGCCTCTACATAACGGCGGTACATATTCTTGTTGCTGAGGTTTGTAGGGTTTTCTTCAACTCCAAGGGTGGCATTGTCAAGGACTTTCTTAATTTGTGACAACTGCCAGTATGCCTTTATCTTTTCTAGCTTGGTTCCTGCTGTTTTGATGTCAATGAATATTTTGTCAACGAATTTGTATTCCGTTTCATCATATCTTTCGCCGGCCCAACTTCCTCTGATGACCGAAAGTCCGAAAACATTGTCCGTTTTGGAAACATCGAGTTTCTTGCCATCTACCGCATAGACATCGCACTGGCGCCCTACGGTCCCGGCAGTCAGTGAATTGCATCTTACGAATGCGAAGCCTCTTTGGGATCCGATATAAGCCTTGTTGCTTGTGTTTTGGAGGACATTAACCCACTCCATGCTCACTTTGTCTCCTTCCACTTTCCTCACGTCGTCCAGTGAAAGGATATGTCTGGCTTCGCCGTTGAGCATCACGCCACGCATGGAGAAGAATGACATCATGTCGCAGCCCGCTCCCGTTCCTTCTACGGGGTAGTTGTCCGGGTCGTTATCGTGGTTGGGAATCATGGGGGCAGCCCTGAGCCCTACGGCATCGTTCATCCAAACGGTTCCTTTTTCCTCTCCGGTAACCGATGCGGGGAGATAGAAGGCCTTTTCTTTCTTATCGGCATATAGTTTTAGTTCCACGGCGTCGAGGTCTTTGGCGTCGGCAAAGAACCGAGCGGTTACTTTCGTACCGCTAATGACACCGTCCTGAGGCTCTCCGACGGCCGAATAAGTATCGTCAGTCTGTTTTTTCACCGCGGTCAGGACGGCTTTCTCAATGGCGACCGTCGATTCAAATGTACCACTGATGTCGGTCGGCTCGGCGTAAACAAGTTCCACACTCTGCAATGCGAAAGTGAAAGTAGCATCAAGAGGCTTCCCTGTGTTTTCGCCTCCTTTTTTTTCGCAGGACACGGCGGCAAGGGCCACGGCTGCAATGACAAATATTGTTTTCTTCATGTTTTGATGGATTATAATTTGGTTATTAAAAAGGGATTAGTATAGTTGCCACTATGGGAAAATGATCAGAAAGCATGATTTGCTCTCTAACACCGGTGTCCAGCAGAAGCAACTTGTCTGCCGGTTTTGCATAGATATAGTCTATCTTTATTTCGGGCTTGGAAGAGTGGTAGGTGAAGTTTCTGTCGGTGAGGTCCTGCCAACTTTCACGCAACAGGGCCATTTCCGCAGATTCCGGGAGAGCGTTCATGTCTCCTGCGAGAAATAACTGCGAAGGACGGTCTTTGAGGTACTCGTCGATAAATTCTACCTGGCTCATCCGCATCTTCGCAGTCTTTACCTCCAAATGGGTGTTGACGAAGGTCACTACATTGCCCCCAGGGAGTTCAATATCCGCCACAAGCATGCTCCGCTGCTCAGTCTTTCCGTCATTGGGCAACAGGACGCGCTCGTATCTTATGATGGGATACTTACTGAGTATACCGAGTCCGTAATATCCATCGCAGTAATTGATGGACTTGCCGTATATACCGAACATCCCGGTCCGTCCGGCTAGCACATTGATGAATTTGACGCCGTTCTGGTGTACGGCCCTCTTCCGCCGGGTATCCCAGTCGCATTCCTGCAGCGCTACGATGTCCGGACTCTCGGAGGCAATGTAGTCTCCAATCTGCTCCATGGAGGCAAGTTCCCCGAAACGCAGGTTGTAGGTCATCAGCCTGAGCGTATCCCCCTTTTCTGCCGGAAAGGCACAAAGGGAGATGAAAAGACAGCAAATTAAGAATAAATGTCTCATATGGCTACATCCATTTTTCTATTGGTATTCTATAATAGGGCAGGTTGGCGGTGCTCCCGCTCTCGACACTGCGGCATACATAGGAAGCAGGAACGACCACCAGCAGGTCCGTTACGGTGTTGTCGCTGCCATAACTAAAGGCCCTGAGCGACATTTTCTTTTCGATGTGGTCCAGCACCTCCGGCTTGACATCATTCTTCACGCTGCCGATGATTACGGCGTCTCCCGACAAAACCACGGATTTGGCCTGACCAATCTCTTCCAGTTGGGAAACGGTCTCGATTTTGGTCGTGTAGAAGACAATCTGTGTCACCGTTGTCAGGGGGACCTGGATGGTGCAACCGGACATAAAGGTTCCGCCTCCGGCAAAGCCATCGTATTTGGATATAGGATAGTAGGTGGCTATTCCTGTTCCCTGGATGAGCGATGCTCCTGTCGTCTGGTGCTGGGCAAAGAACTGGAAGATTCCGATGTCATAGGACATCCTGTTCAAGGGATGCGAGTTTCCGACCGTAAAATCGGCCCTGTCGAACATATATATCAGCGGCCTCTTCCCGCTTTGTTCCCTGATATGCCGGGAGGCCATACTGATATCTCTTTTTTCGAAGAAATCCCCGTCATCTTCCAGTGTCGAGAAGAAATCAACGATAAAGACATTGGAGTGGTTCACTTCCTCCGGTGGGGCGGGAAGGCCTTGCTCTTTCATATGGCCTCCATTGCCTGAAAGACCAGTGTCCTTCTTGCAGGATGAGATTGACAGCATCAGCATAAGCAGAAAAATGTACTGTTTTCCAGGCATATCACAATGAAATTTTGAGGTCTGCGACGATGAAACAGTGGTCGGAGAGCCCGGGCTCGGCGAGAATCTCGTAATGGGTGCACTCCCAATGTCCCTGGGGGAAGCCCATGATATAGTCCAACTGCGTGATGGGATTGTGGGAAGGGATGGTGGGCCCCATATCCGGGATGATCTCCTGCCATTTGTTCTTTACATAACGGATAGGGTCGCTGCCCGAGGCTGCGTTATAATCCCCTATCATGAGGGCGGGTGTAACGGTATCTTCCGCAAAGAACGCCTTGTTGACGGAAGCGAAGTGCCGTATGGTCAGTTCGGACGATTCCAACGACAAATGGACCGTGCCGAAGCGTATGCTCCGCCCTCCTGGGAACTGGACATATATCCATCCGGTGGCCCTGTCTTCCCGGGCATCCTTATGCTTGAAAATGCTCTTCTCCGCTTTGAAGAAAGGGTATCGGCTAAGCAATGCCGTGCCGAAGGCGCCGCCCTGGTAATCGCGCGACTTACAGAAATAGGGAAACATACCTGTCTGCATGGCCACTTCGTTGAGCCAGTCGCGTCTTCCGTTGCGGGAGGTCTTGTAATCCACTTCCTGCAAGGCTATCACGTCAGGACGGTATTCATTGATGAGGTCGGCAAAAGGTTTTGACAGATTGCCAGCGTATTCGCCCCCCTGACGGATATTCATCGACATTACCCTAAGGGATGTTACAGTCTGTGCTTCCAGACTAAAGGGGTACAGGGCCAAAGCCAAATATAGTAGCAATCGTCTCATATCAGTTCCAACCGGGATTTTGGGTAAGATTCGGATTGAGCCGCATCTGCTTGAAAGGAATGGGCAGCAAGTAGTTCTTTCCAGGGTCAAACTTCCGGCCGGTTTCAATAAGCAGGTACTTCTGTCCGTTCATGGTCTTCCAGGTAAGGTCTTGGTCAAGATTTATGGACAGCCGGCTCTGGTCAAGCCATCTCCTGTTAACACCGAGGAGATCTTCCCCGAGGAGATGTCCCTGCTTCCATCTTATGATGTCGAAATACCGGTGTCCTTCGAAAAAGAGTTCGACGCGCCTTTCCCTTTGTATCTCCCTGCGTATGTCCGAACCGGACGGAAGGTCATTCAAATCCATATGTACCATGCCAACCCGGTCCCGGATCCTGTTGATGGTCTTGTCTATATCCTCCTGGGTAAGAGTGCCGAGCCTTTCTTTGGCTTCCGCATAGTTGAGCAGGACCTCGGCATAGCGGATCATGACGATGTCGTTGTCGTCGTGGCCGACGTATCTGACGGTGGACGGCTCCACGTATTTTCTCATGTAATAGCCGGAGTAGGTCATGGCGGCCACCTTGGTGTTGGTCAAGAGCGGATATGTATATATCTTGTCGTCCGTGCTGTTCAGGTCAGCACTCTTTCCCCCTTCCCAGGGAGTTCCGGGGCCGAGGATGGACTGGGTCATTCGGGGATCCCTGTCCTTGAATACATCCTCGTAACTGTCCGCGGTCGAAGGATCCCAAATCTTACCGTCCCTGGTCAGATAAGCCTCAATCATGCTGTTGGTAGGCACGAAACGGACGTAGTCGCCGGGAACCCAGCAGGAACGGGACAGATTGTGCCCGGAGCGCGCGGATTCGCCGAGGTCATAGTTGTATATGTAGGCGAGCAGGGTTTCCCTGTTGTCAGCATTCCTCGAAGCGCGGCCGGTCCAGTTAAATAGATGGGTGTAGTCCACTTCAGGATTGCCGGTGGAGTAGAGGTCATGATAGCTGTTGGCCATGGCTCGTTCCGCAGCTGAGACGGCATCCTCGAATCTTTCGTTGAAAAGGTAAATCCTTGACAGGAGGGCCAGCGCCGTGCATTGTGAGATGCGTCCGAATTCAGGAGAAGCGGCATTCACGTGATCCGGCAGAGCCTGATAGTGGGCTTCAAGGTCATTTGTAATATTGTCGATTACCGCCGCTCTTGGGTCACGGCCTCGATATACGTCGGGAGATTCCACCCCAAGTTCTTCGGTAATGTAGGGAACATCACCGAAATAGGAAGTGAGGACCCAGTAACAGTAGGCGCGGTAGAAATACGCTTCTGCAGCATAGCGCTCGCGTATTTCTTCCGGTACGCTGGCGGCCCTTTTATAATTGTTGAGGAAATAGTTGACCCGCCCGATTCCGGTGAAGCAGGTAACCCACAGGGAATTGATCTGCGAAGTTTCGGTGGTGCAGTTTCCTCCGCCGATGGTCCTGAACGCGGTGGCCACGGCCCAAGGGGCGCTGTCTGCCATAATTTCGGTGATATTCAGCCAATACTGTCCCTGAAGGACCGAGGTGAACGTGTTGGCTACACTTTTCAGATGTTCCTCGGTCTGCCAGAAATTGGCATCGGTCATCTTGTCCCGGGGCACACAGTCCAGGAACGCATCATTGCAAGAATGGAACAACAGCGCTAGAAACGGGAATAATATAATCGGTCTCTTCATGGTTGATGTTATTTAAATGTTATGCCGAGTCCCAGCACTACGGTCTTCACCTGAGGATAATATCCGCCCTTCGATACCGGGGTCTCCGGATCGTAGGCATAGAAGAATTTACTGAATGTTAACAGATTGTCCGATGAGAGATACATCCGGAACTTGTCAATCCTGGCTCTTCTCATCCATTTCTCCGGGAAAGTATATCCTAACTGGATATTCTTGAGCCGGAGGTAAGAGGCATCCTCGAGCCAGAATGTGGAGAAAGTGTTCTGGTTGAATCCGGTATTGTAGGTAAGTCTCGGATAAGCGGCATTCGGGTCGGGATTGCTCTCCATGTTATATCTTTCCAGATGCACTTTCTGAGGGTAGGCGGCCATGTCCTGCAGGGCGTGCCTAGCTGTTCCCTCCAGAAAGCCGTCACACTTGCCCACGCCCTGGATTACCATGCTGAAATCAAGCCCCCTCCAGGCAATATCGCCCCTGAAAGAATAGGTGTATCGGGGGATATTGCTTCCGATTATGGTCTTGTCGTATTCTGGGGTAATCCTTCCGTCTGGCACTCCGTCTGGCCCGCTGATATCTTCATACTTGATATCGCCGGGCTGGTAATCGTAGCCGAGGATTACCGGGATTTTGGGAAGGCTGTAGTTGTGATTCTCTGAATCGCTGATCCTGAAATCTTCGGGACCCATCAAGCCTATAGCCTTATAACCGTAGAAGGAATCAATGGCTGAACCTATGATTCTGACCTGGTTACCGCTGAGGTCGGGAGCATTGCCCGCAAGGTCGACAATCCTGTTCTTGACATCTGCAAGATTGAATCCGGCCCCATAGTAAAACTCTCCCCTCTGCTCCCTCCAGTTAATGTCGAGCTCCCATCCTCTGTTATTTACTTTTCCGGCATTCTGCTCGGAAGGTGTAGCCCCGATTTGGGCAGGATAATTCAACAGGAGAAGAATTCCCTCGGTATTCTTGTCATACCAGTCGAAACTCATGTTGAATTTGTTCCCGAACATTGAAATGTCAATGCCGAAATCAAGCATGGTTATCGTCTCCCAGGACAAGTCTGGGTTGGCGAGGGACGATTGCACATAGCCTGTCGTCGCCTCCGTCCCTATTAGGGAGAGATTGGAATTGTAGGCTTCGAGTACGGGCAGATAAGGGTATTCGGAAGAACCTACATATTGGTTTCCGAGCATTCCCCAGGAAGTCCTGAACTTAATATTGTCGAACAGGGGTTTCAGGAAGGACATGAACTTCTCTTCGGAGAGTCTCCATCCGGCGGATACCGAGGGGAAGACTCCTCCGCGGTGATCCTTGTGGAAACGCGAGGAAAGGTCATACCGGACGTTCGCCTCCAGCAGGTAACGCCCGTCGTAGTTGTAGCTGACCCGCCCGAATCCTGAACGCAGGGCCCAGTTTGAGTAGTTGTCGTCGTTGCTCATGGTCGTGGCGTCGCCCAGGTTCAGCGTGGGATGATATTCCGTAGTAAGGTTTGACCTGGACGCTGCGAAAGAACGGCCGGAGTACCACTCCTGCGACATGCCGAGGACTCCGCTGAGGTTATGCCTGCCAAAGTCGAAGTCGAAGTTGGTCTGGACAATGAACGTCTGCTGAGTGTTCCTGATATCGACGGTCCGCAGGGAGTTGGGCTTCGCATACTCGTAGGTGCTCTTGTCCTCTGGATTTATGAAGGTGATGGTTTTCTTGAGTATCTCCCTGAAACCGTTGGTGGCTGTCAGATTATAGGTCGCGCTTACATCCCATCCCTTCATTATCCTGAGTTTCAGCACTTCGATCAACGAGAATTCATCCATGGATGTCCAACTGCGGCCGCCGTCTTCAAGTACGGCTACGGGGTTGGTGTTCCCTCCCCCGTACGCCCAGCTTCCGTCCGTGTATCTGAGCGGAGCGTTGGGAGCGATTCTCATAGCATTGTAAATGGCTCCACCTCCGCTGGTAAGCGAGTTAATGGGGGCCGTGATCTTGCGGGCGATATAACTCAGGTTCGAAGAAAGGGTAAGCCTGTCGATCAGGCTGGTATTCAGTTTAAAACGCAGATTATGCCTTTGTTCTCCGGTGGACGAGCCCACTGTGAGTCCGTCCTGGTCGAAATATCTGTAGGACAGCAGATATCCGTTGGGGCCCAGCGAACCGCCCAGCGTGAGGCTATGGCTCTGCTGGGGGGCGTAGGGCTTCAGTACTTCGGAAATCCAGTCAGTGCTTGCGAAGTGGTTGGGATCGGACCCGGTCCGGACCTTTTCAAATTCGGTTTCCGTCCATGCGGACGCCGTTCCCACATTCCTGCGGGCCTCGTTGTCGAGGGTCATGAACTCGATGGCATCGCACATCCGGGGAAGGCGGGTAGGCATCTGGAAGCCGAAATAGGAACTGAAATTAACCCTGGCGGGCTCATTCGCGCTTTGCGTTTTCCGGGTAGTGACAAGGAGGACGCCGTTTGCCGCCCGCGCCCCATAGATGGAGGCTGATGCAGCGTCCTTGAGGACTGAAACACTTTCGATATCTTCAGGATTGACCGCCGATATGTCCCCCTCCACGCCATCTATCAGTATCAGGGGGTTGGAATTTCCGATGGTCCCTATACCCCGCACGCGGATCGTGGTCGCCGATTGGCCGGGCTGCCCTGAAGGATTAATCACGGTAACCCCCGGAAGCAGGCCCTGCAGTCCCGAAGATAGGGATGATATGGGGCGGGCCGCAAGTTCTTCGCTGCCGACCATTGCCACGGATCCGGTCAAGTTTACTTTTTTCTGCGTTCCGTAACCTACGACCACGACCTCTTCTAGGTACTGGTTGTCCGGTTCAAGAATCACGTTTACAATAGAGCGGCCTGTCAGATGAATGACTTTGGGGTCAAAGCCAAGTGAAGTTATCCTGATGGCAACATTGCCGTCGTCCAGTTCCAGGGTCCAGCGTCCATGGGAATCGGTAACCGTCCCAATATTGGTGCCTAACACCATTATGCCTGCACCGATTACCGGCACATTTTCAGGATCTAGGACCGTGCCGGAGATTGTCTTTTTAGTAATCTGTGGGAGAATGACGCCCGCAGGGCCGGCCTTTTCGAATAATGTTATCTGCCGGTCGTCCGTTATTTCATAGGATATCCGCAGCCCTTCCAGGATGCTGTCCATGACGTATGTGATGGACTTGTCCTTAGCCACGACGCTTACAAGAGCATCCCTGTCGGGAAGGGCACTGCTATAAAAAAAACTATAATCCCCCTGTTCCTCGAGGACTTTTAACACTTTGGTCAGCGGCATGTTCCTGACATCTATGCTAATCTGTGCCGATCCCGGGACCGTCAGAAATGCCATAGACATCAAAAATGCGAGTTTGATCAGAAGTACTTTCATGGTTATTAGTTATTGGTGGATATCATTTCCTGGAGAATGTGATGGTGTCAGATTTCATCCTGTATTTAACTGGGGATGTGGTTGATATCAGTTCCAGGATATTGGACAAGGAATTATTCCTCACCAGTCCGGTATAGGTATATTTCTTGGTTTCGGCATCGTCAAAGATCACGACTATGTTGTACATCCTTTCGAGTATGACAGCGATTTCTGCCAGGGAACTGTCAGTGAACATAAGCTCATTCCTGATCCATGGCACCATGTGTCCGACATCTTTTACATGGGACTTTGTCATTTCTCCGCTGGACTTGTCGTAAGAGACCTCCTGTTCAGGGAGCAGAGTTTCACTCAGGTTTCCTGCACCGGCTCTTATCTTACCTTCAAGGAGGGTGGTTACTATACAAGGGTCCTCTACATAGGACCGGATATTGAATTTGGTGCCAAGTGCTTCCACTGTCATGTTCTGGGAATGGACGATGAAGGGGATATCCGGATTTTCGGCCACTTCGAAATATGCCTCTCCCAGAAGGAAGATATTCCTTTCTTTCGTGTTATAATCGGAAGTGAAGGAGACGGTACTGGCAGAGTTCAGCCATACGCGGCTGCCATCGGGAAGGGTAAGAGAACTCTTCTGTCCCCTTTCCGCCGACGTGGTAAATATCTCGGATTTTCGGTTACCAAAGAAATGCCAGCCTGCGAAGACGGCTACGAACAACCCTGCTGCTATGGCCGAGATCCTAAGGAACGCCCCTGCCCTTTTCCTGAGTCGCAGATTGCGCTCCCGTCTTTCCCTTTCTTGTATCCGGGCCATTAATCGGCAGAGGATTCTCTCTTTTACGTCGGAAGGTAGATCTATCGTCTGCTTATCCCAGACGCCTTTGCAGTACTGGTCGAATAATCCGTCGTCTTCATCGCTTATCACACTGTCAAGAAATATATTTTCTTCGGCACAAGTCATTGCGTCGAAGAATTTTTTCAATAAGGTTTCAATATCTCTCATAACTATATAGTGTATCCCCTTGCAAGGAAAATCCTTACAAGGCATTAAAAAATATTTGACAGGCGATTATAGCCCGAAATAGGCGATAATAGCCAGGAAGAGGAGCTCCGAGACTTTCTGGCGCAGGAAGGATTTTGCGCGGGCAATCTGGGTTTCTACGGTTTTTGGGGAGATATTGAGCTCTTGGGCTATTTCCTTCACGGATTGCCCTCCTACTGTTTTCATGTTGAATATTTTCTTCCGAGCTTCGGGAAGATCTTCGACCGCTGCTGCGAGTTCGTTAATGATGACTTCCATCTCCGAATCTGGGGATGTAATGGTGTCGACGGCATCTTTATTCAGGCTTACATAGTCCACATAGCGGGCGGCCCTGATTTGCCGTCTCAATTCTTTGTAAGCCGCATTCCTGGCAGTGACATAAAGCCATGCGGGAAGATTCCTCCCGCTTGAGATATCCTGGCGGTGTTCCCACAATTGCATGAAGCACCACTGTGTGAGGTCTTCCGCCATGTGCTTATCGTTTAAAACAGAGAACAAAAAGCCATGGACCATCTTGACGTATTTGCCGTACAGAAGCTCAAACGCAGTCTTGTCCGATTTATTCAGTTTTTCTATCAGCTTATCGTCACCATTCATATCTGTACTGTACTAATTTCATTAGTGTTTACTAATATAATTATGTATAATTAAAATATTGATAGTTAGATAGTTAGAAGCCGTTGGAAGTAGAACTGTTTTAATTCATAATAAAAAATATTGCCCCCAAATGTGTTGTCTGGCACCATCATGGAACTTACCACGTACAAAAGTCGCAACGATTATCACCGACTGCCTGGTAGCTGTTGTCCATCACAAAGAGAAGATTCAAAATCCAACCTCAATATTGCCAAAGAACATGACGGAGTCTATGAACCCACGTTAGTTACTTGATTCTTTACTTTTAATCCCGTCCACAACTATTAATGGACAGAGCAATGCTGCAAATTTGGTAATATTTTTTCGACAAAAAAAGAGATGTAACGTTTAAGCTGATGGATTATTTCGAGAATAACACGCAAATCAGTGATATCCCTCTTACCGGCGCGGAGGCCGACTCCTGGATCCGATGACCACTTTCACAACGTAGGAGCATCGCTGTCGCACCAAAGGCGGAGAATAATACGGCCTGTTTCCATTACTCCTTCGTAGAACAATTGTCTTTGAAAACATCACATGGCCGAAATACAATCCAAAAATCATCGCGCGTGAGGGTTCGTAGTCTTCCTACCTTTCAAATGAATTAACCTGTTTTCGCCGAAAATGAGTATCTTTGAACTATGGAATACCTGTCAAAGCAACGATACGATGAAATTGCAGCCGAGCTTAAGCATCTTATCCGCGAGGTTTACCCCAAGGTGAAGGATGACCTTGCTGAGGCCAGCGCCCAGGGAGACCGGAGCGATAATGCCGGATACCGCGAAGCAAGACGCATCCAGGCGAAGACCATCAGCCGCATCCGTTTCCTTCAGAAGGTCCTGGAGAATTCACGCGTTATCAACCCCGATATCCTCCCAAAAGACAAGGTCTGTCTTCTTAGCCGGGTCGAGTTCACGAACCTCTCTACAAACACCAGGATGAGCTTTGAGATAGTAAGCCCCCATGAGATGGACCTCGAAGCTGGGAAGATTTCGCTGAAATCCCCTATCGGCGCAGCACTTATGGGAAAGAAAGTCGGTGAAATAGCTGAGGTGAAGGTCCCTTCCGGAACCCTGCGCCTGAGAATAGATAGTATTACGTTCGGTTCTTAACGATTTTTCGAATTACATCGCCAGGCTGCGTGGAAATATGTGTATCACGTGCAGGAAGGGCCAACCCCCAATCACCAACTTACTCGAGAACACCCTGGTCGTTGGCCACATAAATGTTAGTGGCTTCCCGAATCAGGGCGAGAAGTGCACGAGTTGCTTTGTTATCCTCTATTTTCACCGGGAGTATTTTCCCGGAAATTACACTGAATTCCAAAAAATGGCTTCCGTGTTATTGAAATAACGGTATAATTTGCTTAACTTCGCCTATATAAGAAGATGTATTTATGAGTTTCAACGGTATAATTGTAGGAGCAGCGGTATTCCTTATTATCGGTATCTGTCATCCGCTTGTCATCAAAGCGGAATACCACTGGGGTAAACAGAGCTGGTGGATATGGCTTGTGGCAGGACTGGTCTTTTGTGCAGTTTCTCTGTTCGTATCCAATGACATACTTTCCATCATTATGGGCGGGCTCGCATTCTGCTGCCTGTGGGGCATCCACGAGATGTTCCTGCAGGAGAAACGTGTGCTTCGCGGCTGGTTCCCGGAGAATCCCAAGCGGCACGAATATTACCAGAAACGTCGCAAAGAAATGGAAGGTAAGCTTACTTAAAGAAATGAATCCTCGCGTAGACTGTCACTGCCACATACTTCCCATGCTGGACGACGGATCAGCGTCGCTGGCGGAATCTGTACGGCTTGCCAAAAGACAGGCGGGATGGGGATTCCATAAAGTTGTATGCACCTCCCACAGGGTTGGAAAGTATCCCAATGAGCCGGCGGCGGTAATTGAGGCCTGCAATCTGCTCCAGAGAGAGCTGGAAATGCAAGGAATCCCGCTTGAACTGGTTCCCTCAATGGAATACAGACTAATCCCGGAAACCTGGCCGGAGACTATGGAAAAGGGCTGGCTTCTTCCCTGGGAAGGCAATCATATTCTGATAGAGCTTCCAATCCATAAGGTTAGTCGGATTGGGAACATCGTCCCGGAGGAAGAGATAAAGAGGCTGCTGGAGATGGGTTATCAGCCTGTCCTTGCCCATCCGGAAAGATATCTCTATCTGGACCATGAGAGGTATTGCCGCCTGAAAGATGCCGGTGCCCTGTTCCAGAGGAATGTTGGCTCACTGGAAGGTTTATACGGGGAATCTGTGAGTATAAGGGCGGAGGCCCTGATTGCCCAAAACATGTACGACATGCAGGGAACGGACCTCCACAATGAAAAGTATGCCGATTTTTTTGACTCCTTCGGATTCAGTGTCAATTAAAAACCAGTGATTCCAGGGCACAGAGTGACTTACCTTTGGTCTCTGACTCAAAGGCAAGGAAGATTGCATGCTTTCCCTTGAGTTTACCGGCTTCCGGTACCGAAATCACAAATTCAGTCCCTTCCTGCGGCATGTCTGCGGTAAGTCTGGCAGAGCCCAGCACCTTTCCCCCCTGGGAGGCCCAGGGTCTGTCTACCCAGACGGTAATTGTGCCGTCCACACCTTCCGGAACCAGGCCAAGAGCCAGATTGGGTTTCTTCTTTATACCGTTGAAATTGAAGTATTTGTAGCCTACAATTGCACCATCTGCAATATTGACTATGCGGTTTGTGTTGTTCCTCAATTCATAGGGAGCCTCAAAGCGGTCTTCCGTACCGTAGCCTGGCTCGATATAAGGCCCGCCGGTGTACCAGCAGGCAATGCCAGCGGAATGGCGCTCAAGAGGGTTCAGGCCATTCAGGGCAAAACCCTCCGATGTGTATTCTCCTTCAGAAATGATAACCTTTCCTCCGGAACCTTCTTCCACGCTCACCGTAATTGGCGATACCATGGCCTGGCGGGAGAACTCATCGAGGCCGGTCTGGCGGTGATAGAATACATACCACTGGCCGTTTATCTCACAAATGCTCCCGTGTGTATTGCCTGTAGGACTTGCGCTGGCAATAGTTTCCCCGTTCTCATTTATTTCGCGGGCACGTCCGTCAATGATTGTGCCGCCGTATGTCCAAGGACCAAGAGGCTTGTCTCCGTACGCGTAAGCAAGCGTATAATTGATGCCGGGAAGGCCGAACTCCCCGTCCGCAGTCCACCGGCTGTAGATGAACACGTACTTATCCTTAATCTTACGGATGCTGGAAGCCTCGAAAAAGCGGAATTCCCCATCCTGGTTCAGGTTGGGAACCATGTCTTTAACTATTTCCGTGCCAGGTTTGAGCGTAGCCATAGTGGCTGGGTCTAGTTCAGCACCATTGGACTCGCAGAAGCCCCAGTAGCCGTATACGCGGCCGTCATCGTCCACAAATACGCCGGGATCGAAGCCCATGATGCCTTCTGTTGCATACGGTTCGTCGTCACTCCAGTTGATTACCTCGAAAGGCCCGTCTGGACGCGAACTCTTTGCAACCATGGAATTGCGCTTCCAGCCCATATTGTTGGGATAGAGATAGTATGTTTTTGTTCCGTCCGGATTCTTTACGCAGCAGACGTCAGGGGCATACAGGACATCCGCAAGGCCGTCCGGGTCCAGAAGATTGCCGTCCCTGTCCTTTGTCACGCAGAGAATTACCCCGTCATAGCGCCAGTTCCATAAACTGTCAACGGGTGCGGACCAAACAACCTGGTCACGGCCGCAGTACATGGTGCGCTCAATGTCATGGGAGCCGTAGATATAAACACGCAGAAGTCCCGGATGGTCAGGATCTTCAAATACATAGGGTTCACCGTCCGGAATGTGTTCCCAGAGTGGAAGGTAAGGATTGCCCTGTGTGGGCGCATCCGTGGCAGGGTTACAGGAAATGAGTCCGGTCATCAGGCAGATGAGGACGCTGAGGCGGGGATGACGCATTGCTATTTATTAAGCTGCTTTACGGGATTATTGAAGTAAGTGTCCGGATAGGGCTCGTCCTTGAGGGTGAAGTGCCACCATTCGGAGTCCAGGGGCTTGAAACCGTGGTCAAGCATGGCTTTTCTGAGAATCATGCGGTTTGCAAACTGTTCTGCGGTAATGGAGCGGCCTGCGGAGGAAATACCACCGGTATACACGCCAGTTTCAGGGTTTCCGCAGAAATCCGGATGGCTTTCCTCACCGAACCAGTCGAAGGTTCCGCCCATGTCAACCTCCTTTTCGGTTGCCATGTCAAATAGAGTGAGATCCACGGTGGAACCACGCGTATGGCCGCTTTTTGCCATAATATAATCCTGCTCAAAGAGGACGCTCTTGTCCAGGTCCGGATAGAAAAACTCCTTCATCCTTGTGTCCTTGACATCGGCTGCCCAGCGGACGAAGTGGTCTACGCCGGCCTGAGGTCTGTAGGCATCGTATATCTTAAGGCGGTAACCTTTGGAGATGACATCGTCACTTACTTCCTTCAGGGCTTTGGCGGCCTCCTTTGTAAGCAGGGCCGTAGGCTGGAGATAACCATCAATCCTGTCTCCAACAAAGTTGTAGGTCCCGTAATAGCGGATTTCCAGAATTACGTCAGGCACAGCATCAGTTATGGTCACGAACGAATCTTCGAACGTGGTGTATTGCTCTACCCGTGCACATCCCCAGAGTACTGCCAGGGTGGCGAAAGCAATGAATAATCTTCTCATAAAGCAATGAATAATCTTTTCATATAGAGTCATTTATATGCGGAAAGGATGGCATTTTTGGTTTCAGGCATGCTCCAGCGGGGAACGGCACGGTCATTACCGTCCGACAGGCACATCCACATGAACGGAGCAATATGGTTCTCCCTGGCCTTGGCGCAGAAATACTCTGCAAATCTGGCTATCTGACTGTCAGTACCACCTTTGTCGTCACCCCATTCTCCGATGATTACCGGCACGCCGAGGCGGGTGACAATAAATGTATTCAGATTGGAGTAAAACCGGTCGATTTCGTTTTTCATTGACGTCCCGAAATTCTTGGTTTCCCAGTAAGTGTGAACCTGGACTGCAATATGTCCAGGCGTCCCGTATTCAGGAAGATCCAAATACTTCAGAGGATCCAGCAGGTGGTTGTTCCATGTTCCCACCCCGCTGCAGGCGCCGTAGGTATTTACAACCAGGTTTCTCTCAAGGTTGTTTCCTCCTGTTTCACGTACAGTGTCAACAAAGAGCCGGGCATAACTGTTAATACCGCTGTAGGCCGATGCAGCATCCTCTGCATTGTAGTTTCCGGGGGAAGCGAAGGTGGCGAAGCACCAGGAACCGTACTTGTCCAGCATCTCGTTGTAGGACTCGAAAAGAAGCCGTGGGCCATAGTCGCGGAAACGCTGGGCAATCTGTTTCCAGAGTGCCTGGTAGCGGGTCTTAGCTGCTTCAAAGCCCTCCTCTCCGGCCACCAGCCAGGCGGTAGACGCCGCCCCGGTGTCGTGATGGACGTTGAGTATGCAGTACATGCCTTCGTCTATAACGTAGTCCACCACTTCCTGGACGCGGTTCATCCATGCCTGGTCCACTTCCGTTCCTTCCCAGCCTGTAGACATGTCCCAGTGCTCGTTGTCATGAAGGGTAATCTTACCAATATGAGGATACCAGGTTACCGGCACGCGTATGGCACCGAATCCGGCAGCCTTGAACATGTGGATAAGATTCCTGGTGGTTACGGGCTGTCCCCAGGCGGTCTCATAATCTGTTGGCGTAACCTTCCGGTTGTAGCCTTCTATCCACATATGTTCAGTATCTCCGCTGTTACTGTCAAGTGTATTACCCAAATTCCAGCCGGCACCCATTTTTACAACTGCTTCCGCGGCGGACTCAAAGAGTTCTTCTCCGGGTTCCGTTTCAGTTCCGGGCTGCTGCTCTTGAGGCTTCTGCTCCTCCTGATTATCCACAGGCCTTGTATGATGTGAGTGCATATCGTAGCCGGTGACTACGTCGTCACTGCAGGCCACCAGGACAGCGGGAAGCAGCAGCAAAGCAAATATGCGCATAAGTGTTGTTTTCACGGTTACATTTTTTACAAAGATAAGAAAAATAGCTATATTTGTATCCCGTATTCAAAAACAATCTCATCATTTATGAAATACGGGTTCGACAACGCTAAATATCTCAAAATCCAATCGGAACACATCAAGCAACGCATTGCCGCCTTCGGCGACAAGCTTTATATGGAATTCGGCGGCAAGCTCTTTGACGACCACCATGCCAGCCGCGTCCTCCCGGGATTCGAGCCGGACAGCAAGCTCAAGATGCTCATGCAGATGAAAGAAGATGCGGAGATTATCATCGTCATAAGCGCTGTGGATATCGAGAAGAACAAGATCAGGAGCGACCTGGGCATCACGTACGATATGGACGTCCTCCGTCTAAGGGACGAATTTCTTGCGAGGGGCCTTTCCGTCAACAGCGTTGTCATAACCCATTTCAACGGGCAGGCCAGTGCGGAAGCATACCGTAAACGCCTGGAGAAAATGGACATCAAGGTCTATTACCATCACACCATAATCGGATACCCCCACAACGTAGCCCTCATAGACTCTGACGAAGGATTCGGTAAGAACGACTATGTGGAAACGTCCAAGCCGCTTGTTGTTGTTACTGCGCCCGGCCCCGGCAGCGGAAAAATGGCCGTCTGCCTAAGCCAGCTCTACCAGGAAAACAAGCGCGGAATCAAGGCAGGATACGCAAAGTTCGAGACCTTCCCCATCTGGAACCTTTCCCTCACCCACCCCGCGAACCTGGCCTACGAGGCTGCAACGGCAGACCTTGAGGACGTGAACATGATAGATCCCTTCCACCTGGACGCCTACGGTGAAACGGCCGTGAACTACAACCGCGACGTGGAAATATTCCCTGTGATGAACGCCATCTTCATGGACATCTACGGAGAATCCCCATACAAATCTCCTACAGACATGGGCGTGAACATGGCCGGCTACTGCATAAGTGACGATGACATCGTCCGAAAAGCCTCCCTCCAGGAGATTATCCGCCGATATTACGCCGCTCTCTGCAATTTTGCGGACGGCAAGGCTACGGAAAGCGAGGTGAACAAGATTTCCCTCCTCATGAAGCGTGCCGGCATTTCAACGGCAGACCGCCTCTGCACCGTCGCTGCAAAGGAGAGGACGGACAAATCCGGTCTTTCTGCCGCGGCCATAGAACTTGAAGACGGAACCATCCTTACCGGAGAAACATCTCCCCTTCTTGGTCCAAGTTCGGCCCTTCTTCTGAATGCGCTCAAGCATGTTGCGGGCATAGCCCATAACGTGAAACTCATTCCCCAGACCATGATAGAGCCCATCCAGAAGACCAAAGTGACCTATCTTCACGGTCACAATCCCCGCCTTCATACGGACGAGGTCCTGGTTGCAATCTCAATGATGAGTCTCATAGACGAGAACTGTAAGATTGCTCTTGAGCAGCTCCCCAAACTGGAAGGCGCCCAGGTTCATTCCACAGTGATGTTAAGCGAAGTGGACCGTAAGACCTTCAAGAAACTTGGAATAGGCCTTACTTGTGATCCCGTGAGGAAGATCAAGAAACGTCAGGCCTGACCGGACTGTCCTTTCTGAGCCTTCTCCCTCTTCTCCTGGGCAACGCATATCATAAGGTTCCGGATGGAGAACAGGATGGAGAACTGGCCTATCACCAGGACCCAGTCATGACGGATCAGGCCATAGATAATAATCATGGATGAGCCCGCTACTGCAAGAATCCAATGCCCGAGCGGCAGTATGGATTCTTTTCTTTTGTAGCAGTACATTAGCTGATAGACAGAGCGTATTTCGTAAATGAACTGCGCCAGAACGCCAAAGAGCAGCAGTTCCGGCGGAACATCCTTATTCCTCAGGAAGGAATTGACGAATCCGGAATAATCCCTCATCATGAGCCCGACAATCACAACCGGAAATAGAGCCTGCAACCATACAACCCATTTTGGAACCTTCTTGTACAGGCCCATGATGCTGATATTCCACATATAGATGTAGTAGCCGACACTCTCTCCGAAAATAATTGAGAAATCTTTCCTGAGCCAGCCGTAAAGATATAGGACAACCGCCCCAATGCTTGCCAGAACCCAGTAGACGGCCGGAGATTCCACCCTGTGTGATTTCTCCGACTTGTACCACTGGATAATGATGCGGGTGCCGTAAATGCCCATTCCCGCAAGACCCATAGCGTATACCCAAAACGGACTGTCCATTCTTTTCTATTCCTTATGCCTGCCGTAGAAATGCATATAAATACCGTCCTGAATGTCTTCCGGAAGGCCGCGGACAATTGAACGGAGCGTGTTCTCCGGGAAGTCGCTGTGCTTGAGGAATATGGTGCAGTCAAGAGAGTTCTCGAAGTCCGGATCCACGTTGAAGCATACGGCTTTTGCGTTACAACTGAAATACTTTCTCACAAGGACCGGGAGACGGTATTTTCCGTCAGAGAGGGTAGAGATAAGGCGGTCGAAATAATCGATACCATCTTTAGGGAACTGAAGAAGCTGGTCCGGGTCTACTCTCATGAAGTCTGCCTTGAAAGGATGTAAGGGCTTCGCGATGCTCTCAGCGTCTTCCATCCTGTAGTCCCTCAAGAGGTGATGCACGGCAAGGCTCTGATAAAAGTCTGGCATGTCGTTGCTGATACTTACGGGACCGGCATAGTACTGAATCTCGGGGTTCCGATACGCAGCTACGGCAAGGCCGGTGAGAAGGAGTTTGAGGGGTATCACCTCTTTCTGGTATCTCTCTGACACAAAGGAGCGGCCAAGTTCCATTGAGACAGGAAGGTACTTCTTGGCCTTGGGACCATATTTTATGAGGGAATCCGAATAGAAGCCCTTGATGCCGCCGTGCTCAGCCATTATCTCTGGGCCAAAGCCGAGGCGGTATGCGCCCACTATATCTCCGTTAGGGATGTTCCAGACTATCATCTGGTGATAGTAGTCGTCGTACTTGTCTGTATCTTCAGGCTTGCCGGTGCCCTCTCCCACCCTGCGGAATGACTCCTCGCGAAGACGGAACAGTTCTTTCATGAGGTAAGGCGCATCCTGTTTTTTCAGAAGGTAAGCCCTGTAGTCTCCGGTTTCAAACAGGATGTGGTCCTTGAGGCCCTCAATCTCTGCATGAATCTTTTCCGCGGGAACAGGAGCTGCTACAGGATTGGACCAGCTGTGCGGGACCTCTTCCCGGACTTCGCTTCTGCACTGCTCTTCAAGTGCATAACACCTGCTTCTCAGGTAACTGCCAAGCGAAGGGACATCGAACTCTGCTATCTCAGATGCAGGTATAGGTGCTCCTATACGGACCTTTACAACCGTTCCCCTCTTGTTCAGCATCTCTTTGACGAGGCGTGCCGTCCGTAGCCTTGGATGGATCAGGCCAAGAATATGGAAAAGACGTGAATTCTCACCTTCAAAATAAATAGGAATTACGGGGAAACCGGACTTCTTGACCAGCTTTATAACGTTGTGGGCCCAAGGGATATCTTCCACTACGCACTTCCTGCTCCGGGCAGTCCGCTTCTTCCTCCTCTGCCACGTGGCCACCTCTCCTGCAGGGAAAAGGCCAAGGGGATGGCCATCGGCAATGTGGCCAAGGGCGGTGCGGATTCCGTTTATGCTCTGGGCGCCGCCGCTGGAGAAATTATTGACACCTATGAAAGTGTCTTTAAGACAAGGGATAAGTGCCAGAAGGAAAGTTGTAAGTATCTTGTAATCAGGTCTTGCTTTACCTACCACACTGCTAAGGATCATTCCGTCTATGGAGCCGAAATGATGATTGGAAACTGTGATGAATCCTCCTTCCGCTGGAATATGGGCGAGCTGTCCCTGAGGAATCTCGTATCTCGCGCCCACTTCTTCAAGCACGTGTGCGGAGAAATCAGGTCCCGTACTGTCCACATACTTTGCGTGTATGCGGTTCACTTCCTCCAGTTCAAACAGTTTATATGCCAGAGAGGTTATCCATTTGCCGGCAATTCCGCGGATGCCTATGGATTCCTGCAATTCCGGCTTCTCCAGCACGGTTGTCTTTCTCGCGCTCATAGGTTTAAAGGTCTAGTACTATTCGGTTTAAAATCAAAGGTAAGAATAATTACGCAAATAATCAATTCATCTTGAATAATTCTTTATTATTGCTTACCTTTGAAGTATGAACAGACAATCTACTTTTGCAGGCATTCTAATTGGCCTTGGTGCTTGTGGCTTTCTTGCCCTTGGGGGTATCCCCGGCGCCGTTATCTTTGCATTCGGACTTGTGGGCGTCGTGCTTTCAGGTACACCGCTGTATACCGGACGTGCCGGAGTCATGGAATTCAACCAGCTTCCGGACCTGGCGAAGATATGGTTTTTCAATATCCTGGCGTGCGTGGTTCTCGGCCTTGTTGTATGGTCCCTTGGAGGAGAATCCGTAGAGAGGGCAAAGACAGTTGTTGCCGGCCGCCTGGCACAGGGCCCCTGGAGGAGTTTCCTGAGGGCAGTAGGGTGCGGCCTCATAATAGATATTGCCTGCTGGATGTACAGAAGCACAAAGAATCTGGCCCCAGTGCTGTTTGGCGTGCCTCTGTTCATTGTCTGCGGTTTCTACCACTCCATTGCAGATGTTGTATATATCTTTGCAGCAGGAACTTGGGATTTGGGACTGCTGTGGTACTATCCCATGATTTTCCTTGGCAACTATGCCGGCTGTAATATAAGAAGGGCGCTGCTTCCTAAAGACTTTGCAATCAAATGAAAAAGCTTATTATTCCCATTGCCGCAGTAATTGTAGCTACGGCTGCGGTGATTTTGATTTGCCGCAAGCCATTTTCCTCATTTGAGCGTACTGTGATTGAGAAATCGGACTCTCTCATGTACGTTCTCACAATGCCTGAGGACAGTACAATCCTTCGCGCCCGGAGCAGGGACCTTTCCCGCAAGGAATTGAAGTCCAAAGAGCTTGCAACCCTTCTTGACAAGATGCTCTACTCCGTTCAGCATCCTTCCCAGGACGGCGTCGGAATAGCCGCTCCGCAGGTGGGCCTGAATGTCAGGGTTATCTGCGTCAGGCGCATGGACAAAATAGGCGCCCCGTTTGAGTCCTACCTCAACATTCATGTGGATTCCCTTGGCGGCAACCTGGTTTCCGGTCCGGAAGGCTGCCTGTCCGTCCCTCCCTATCGTGGCTATGTAAAGCGCTACCAGAAAGTTAAGATATCCTATGTCAAGCCTGTTACCCTGGAAAGAGTTACTGAGGACGTTGAAGGTTATACTGCCGTTATCTTCCAGCACGAATGTGACCACCTTGACGGAATCCTTTACACAGACCGCGCAGACACTGTTTTCGTCTCACAGGCGTGGGCCGACGAAAGAGCCATGTTCACATACGAAAAACCAGAGTGGTGGAAGTAAATCCGGCATGCATAAGACCGGCTGAAGCCCGCGACATGGAGGCTGTCAACAGCCTGCTTGAACAGGTGCTGTCAGTTCACCACGCCGGCAGGCCGGACCTCTTCCGTGCTGAAGGTAAGAAATACACCGATAAGCAGCTGCTGTCCATCTTCGATGACCCTCAGACTCCGGTTTTTGTTTACGATTCCGGCGGCATCGTCCTTGGTTATGTCTTCTGTGCCTTGCAGCAGTCTTCCGGAGGTGCACAGATTCCGCACACAACTCTTTACATTGACGATCTGTGTATAGATGTTTCCGCGCGCGGAAAGGGCATAGGAACCGCCCTGTTTGAATTTGTGAAATCTTTTGCCCTGGAAAAGGGATGCCATAACATCACCCTCCATGTCTGGGAATGCAATCCCGGTGCAAAGGCGTTCTATGAGTCGCTTGGACTCAAGCCCCAGTTTACCTCCATGGAATTGCTGACTCCCGTCGGCGATACAAAGAAAAACACTGATTGGATATGAAACTAAAGAAAATTTTTGGTATAGCAGGATCAATCCTGGCCGCTGCAATAATTGGCGGCTGCATTTACCTTAACACCCTCATGCCCATCATCACGGGCTATGCCGCGAAGAATCTCGCATCGGCGGTCTTCGTCTCAGGAAGGGATGCCGAAGACGTAGAGGCCCTGGACCTCCATTTCTCCTTCATCAAGCTGAACAAGAACAAGGTGGACTATGAGAATAAGACTGTCACCAGCCGTTTCCTCTGGTCCAGGGCCACCGCAGCCTACAGGGATGGCTATGGCGTAACGCTCCTTCGCGGCAAAGGCAGGAAAGAGTTCCTCGAGAAGGAGTTTCCCCTCCCACGGGACAGCTACGAAGATTACCTCCAGGCAGGAGACCCTGAGCTTACCGCCCGTCTGGAACCAATCGCCAGGGCCCTTGTTGACGAGCGTTCCTACAACGGCCATCCTTTCGCTTTCGTGGCCCTCCACAAGGGTTCAGTGGTGGCAGAGCGCTACGACAAGGGCATCACGGCAGGGACTCAGCTCCTGAGCTGGAGCATGGGAAAGAGCTTCACCAACGCCATTGCAGGCATCATGGCCGGGGATGGCCTGGTGGACATCGACGCCCCCATGGACATCCCGGAGTGGCAGGGAGACGGACGCAAGGCCATCACCCTCAATAACCTCATGCAGATGCAGAGCGGCCTCCGGTGGAACGAGAACTACGGTAACCGCTCCGATGTGAACCTCATGCTTCACCGTGAGACGGACATGGGAGAGTATGCCATCTCCAAGCCCCTTGAGAACGAGCCCGGCACCGTCTGGTACTACTCCAGCGGCAGCACCAACATAGTGATGCGATACCTCCGTGGAAAGTTCTCTTCGGACGATGCCTTCCTCGGCTACATTCGCGAACGCCTTTTCGCCCCGCTCGCCATCGCCAACCCCCGTTTCGAACCGGACATGAGCGGAACGCCCGTGGGATCGTCCTACCTCTATGTCACCGCCAGGGACTTCGCACGCTTCGGCCAGATGTTCCTGGACGATGGCTGCGTCGCAGGTAAGCGCATCCTCCCGGAGGGTTGGGTGGACTACACCGATACTCCAGCTTCCGCCAGCGAGGGTGCCTATGGCGCCTTCTTTTGGCTCAACCGCAACCACGTATGCCCAGATGTCCCTGAGGACATGTTCTCCTGCCAGGGACACGACGGCCAGGAAATCTACATGATTCCTTCTAAAGAGCTTGTCGTGGTCATACTCGGTTACTCCCCCAAGCCGGACCGCGTAATAGATTTCAACGGAGTGCTTAAGGATATCATTGCTGAGTTATAGAACAATGGCAAATCCGCGCCCCTTCGGAACATGTTTCTTCGAGCTGTACGCTCAGATTACCCTCGCCTCCATCCTGGGAAGCGAGTTCGACAGCCTTGTGAACCGTGACAGGCCGGACCTTCAGACGCCTGACGGAAGAAGCATCGGAATAGAGGTCACCCGCGCCATGGAAGAGAGTAAAAAAGCAGAAGAAGAGCTCCTCAAGGACATAGCAGGAGTCACCCCGCCCCCTCAGGACGCCGAGTGGAGCCAGATCCTTGAATACGGGTACGCTTACGGCCTCGATAAGGGTAAGTACATAGGAATGAAGGAGTTCTCCTACTGGTCAATGGCCCTCCCCCTCAGGCGCATCCTGGAAAGCAAGGTCTCCAAGGTAGGGAACGGATTCTACGGCAGGTTCGACAAAATGGGCCTTTTCGTCTTCTCCAGGGACGATCTGAATGAGGCAGAAGCTGTGAAGGCCATGAACTACACCCTCCAGCTCCAGAAATACCTTGACATCCGTTACAACAGGCTCTACCTTGCAGATGTGGGCGATCTATATGTATGCAACCTTGACGACGGGCTCAAGGAAAGCTCGCGCCTCGTCAGGTACGCCATAACCCAGGAGCAGCGGCAATCGTTTTACCACGAAGCCGTGCAGCGGCAAATTGAATCCATATAGCTTATTATCAAGCGCCCTCGATGAGGGAGGGAACCGGGTACAAGAAAGCCAGCGCTGGCTGCGCTGGCTTTCTTGTACCTCCGCTCGGAATCGAACCGGGACCAACGGAACCGGAATCCGTTATTCTATCCTTTAAACTACGGAGGCATCCGTGTTGGGATTGCAAAGATAGCACAATTTTTGTAATTTTACCACATGGATATGACTTACAAAAGCATAGGACTTATGTCCGGAACTTCGGCCGACGGACTGGACGTCTGCTGTGCCACTTTTACACGCAAAAACGGCAGATGGACTTACAGGATAGACTGTGCAAAAGCCTACAGCTATTCGCCAGATCTCAAGGATACTCTCATGAACAGGGTCCAGAATATGTCTGCCCTGGAATTCATCGCATTCCACAGCCGGTACGGGCATTATCTCGGGCAGAAAGTGAATGAATTCATCCAAGAATTCGGCGTGAAACCTGATCTCATTGCATCCCACGGAAGTACTGTTTTCCATGAGCCTTCCAGGGGAATCATGTTCCAGATTGGAGACGGGGCGGCCATTGCTGCGGAAACCGGAATTCAAACGGTGTCCGATTTCCGCCGCCTGGACATAATGCTCGGCGGTCAGGGCGCTCCCCTTGTACCTGTGGGAGACAGGGCCCTGTTCGGAGAATATGACTACTGCCTGAACATTGGCGGCTTCTCCAATATTTCTTACGACGATGGGCCAAGGCGAATAGCCTTTGACATCTCCCCTGTCAATTACGTAATTAACCGCTATTGCCGGACAATTGGCCTGGATATGGACAGGGACGGTAAAATTGCTTCCGGCGGAAAGGTAGACAAGGCCCTTCTGGACAAGCTGAACAGTCTTGAATACTACTCCCAAATGCCGCCCAAATCTCTTGCCAGGGAATGGGTTGAAAAGAACGTCTTTCCGCTGATAGACAGTTATAAACTGCCTATGGAGGATATTCTCCGCACATATTACGAGCATTGTGCGGTTCAGCTGGCAAAGGCTGCGAAACCGGGTAAGAGCATCCTTGTCACCGGCGGCGGTGCCTGGAACAAGTTCCTTCTGGAACGTATGGAAGCCCTCTCTGAATGCACTCTCACTGTGCCTGAGCCAGAGGTAGTGGACTATAAGGAAGCGCTTATCTTTGCCTTCCTGGGCGTTCTGTACATGACAGATACGCCCTCATGCCTGTCTTCCGTTACTGGGGCATCAAAAGACAACATCGGAGGTATGCTTTTCAAGTCTTGATAATCTCGCGTAAAATGTTTAAATTTGTGGACTATGAGTAAAACCGCCTACATTTTTCCCGGACAAGGGTCCCAGTTCCCAGGTATGGCAAAGGACCTTTACCCTTCCAGGAAAGAACTCTTTGAGAAAACAAACGATATCCTTGGCTTCAGGATTACGGATATAATGTTCGACGGTACGCCGGAAGACCTGAAGGCTACAAAAGTCACCCAGCCCGCCATTTTCCTGCACAGCGTGCTCCTGGCAATGGAGCAGCCCGCACCGGACATGACCGCCGGCCACTCCCTTGGAGAGTTCTCTGCCCTGGTAGCTGCCGGCGCCATTTCATTTGAAGATGGTCTCAGGCTTGTTTCCAAGCGTGCCCAGGCCATGCAGAAGTGCTGTGAGGCCGTTCCCGGCTCAATGGCCGCCGTCATCGCCCTTCCGGACGATGTGATAGAAAGCATCTGTGCCGGCATCCCCGGCGTCGTTCCCGCCAACTTCAACTCCCCCGGCCAGGTGGTAATTTCCGGAGAAAAGGAAGCTGTTGAGAAGGCCTGCGCCGCACTCAAGGAAGCCGGAGCAAAGAGGGCGCTTCCCCTCCCCGTCAGCGGTGCCTTCCACTCCCCTCTTATGGAACCCGCGCGTGCAGAACTGGCAAAGGCAATAGAGGAAACACCTTTCAAGGCACCCGTATGCCCCGTGTATCAGAATGTGACGGCCCTGCCGTCCACAGACCCTAACGTTATCAAGGACAATCTACTGAAGCAGCTCACCAGCCCTGTCCGCTGGACAAAGAGTGTCCAGAACATGATTGCGGACGGTGCCGCCCGTTTTGTGGAGATTGGCCCTGGAACAGTGCTTCAGAACCTTGTGAAGCGCATTGCCGGACCGGAGTCGGAAATATCTATAGAAGGAATTGAGTAACAACAACTATAAAACTACATAAACCTTAACTAAAATTATGGCAAACGAAAAGAAATTCATCACTTGCGATGGAAACTACGCTGCTTCAAACATTGCTTATCTGTTCAGCGAGCATGCAGCTATCTACCCCATCACGCCGTCCTCCACAATGGCAGAGAACATTGACGAGTGGGCTGCCCATGGAAAGAAAAACCTCTGGGGCGAAACCGTGAAAGTGACGGAGATGCAGTCCGAGGCCGGTGCCGCAGGCGCCGTTCACGGCTCCCTCCAGGCAGGTGCCCTCACCTCCACCTTCACCGCATCCCAGGGCCTTCTTCTCATGATCCCCAACATGTACAAGATTGCCGGCGAGATGCTCCCTACAGTGTTCCACGTGAGCGCACGTGCCCTCGCAAGTCACGCACTTTCAATATTCGGTGACCATCAGGACGTAATGGCATGCCGCCAGACGGGCTTTGCAATGATTGCCTCAGGCTCTGTCCAGGAAGCCCAGGACATTGCTGCCGTAGCACACCTTTCCTCCATCAAGTCCAGCATTCCTTTCCTCCACTTCTTCGACGGTTTCCGCACATCACACGAAATCCAGAAGATCGAGGCCCTTCCTGAAGACAAGTTGAAGGAGATGGTATCCGATAAGGCTCTCGCCCGCTTCCGCGAGCGCGCCCTGAACCCGGATGCCCCTGTCACCCGCGGTACCGCACAGAACGGCGACGTCTACTTCCAGGCCGTAGAAACCCGCAACCAGTTCTACGATGCAGTTCCGGATATCGTAGCCCGCTACATGGGCGAGATCTCCGAACTCACCGGACGCAGCTACCGTCCCTTCGAGTACTACGGTGACCCCACTGCAGAGAATGTCATCGTTGCAATGGGTTCCGTAACGGAGACCATCAAGGAAACCATCGACTATCTTGCAAGCCGCGGCCGCAAGTACGGTCTGGTTACCGTGCACCTTTATCGTCCTTTCAGCGAGAAGTATTTCTTTGCCGTCCTTCCCAAGAGCGTCCGCCGCATCGCCGTCCTGGACCGCACAAAGGAACCCGGAGCTCTTGGAGAGCCCCTGTTCCAGGATGTCAAGACCATGTTCCAGGGCAAGGACAACGTCCTTATCATCGGTGGCCGCTACGGTCTCTCCTCCAAGGACACCACTCCCGCCCAGATCGTTGCTGTATTCGACAACCTCGAGGCCAAGGAGCCCAAGGCAGACTTCACCATCGGTATCGTGGACGATGTCACCTTCAAGAGCCTTCCCATCAAGAGCGAGGTCTCTATCGTGAAGCCCGGCACCACAGAGTGCAAGTTCTACGGTCTTGGTTCGGACGGTACCGTCGGTGCCAACAAGAACACCATCAAGATCATCGGCTCACACACAGACCTCTACAGCCAGGCCTACTTTGACTACGATTCCAAGAAATCCGGCGGCTACACCTGCTCGCACCTCCGTTTCGGAAAGCAGCCCATCAAGGCCCCCTATCTTGTGAATACCCCGGACTTCGTTGCCTGCCACGTGCCTTCCTATCTTAAGAAGTACGATGTCCTCAAGGGCATAAAGGACGGCGGCACCCTCCTCCTGAACAGCCTCTGGGACGAGGAGGAGACCATCAAGAACATCCCTGACAACGTGAAGGCAGTCATCGGCCGCAAGCATGTGAAGGTCTATATCATCAACGCAACCAAGATTGCCGCGGAAATCGGCCTTGGCGGACGTACCAACACCATCCTCCAGAGCGCATTCTTCAAGATTACCGGCATCATCCCCTATGAGGATGCAGTGAAGTACATGAAGGACGCAATCGTCAAATCCTATGGCAAGAAGGGTGAGAACGTGGTTAACATGAACTACGCCGCTGTAGACCGCGGTGGCGAGTACACTGAAATCCATGTTCCCGCAGACTGGGCAAACCTCACCGCCAAGTTCGAGAACCCCAACAAGGACCGTCTTGCTCCCGCTTTCGTCAAGGAAATTGCGGATATCGTCAACTCTCAGGCCGGAGACACCCTACCCGTAAGCGCCTTCATGCCTTACGCAGACGGTACAATGCCTGCAGGCACCGCCGCATTTGAAAAGCGCGGCGTGGCCGTGACCGTTCCCACATGGGATGCAGAGAAGTGTATACAGTGCAACAACTGCGCATTCGTCTGCCCTCATGCAGCAATCCGTCCTTTCCTCCTCACTGAGGAGCAGGCCGCAAAGGTTCCCGCAGGTCTCAAGCTCGCACAGGGCAAGGCCAACCTCAAGGAATTCAAGTATGCCATAGCCGTCTCCGTCGACGACTGCACCGGCTGCGGCAACTGCGTGGATGTCTGCCTTGCCAAGCCTGAAAAGGCCCTAAGCATGGTTCCTTACATCAACGACACCGAAGAGCAGGCTAACTTCGACTACCTTAACAAGAAGGTGGGCTACAAGGAATATGTTGACAAGAAGGCCAACATGAAGAACAGCCAGTTCGCACAGCCTCTGTTCGAGTTCTCCGGCGCCTGCGCAGGTTGCGGCGAGACTCCCAATATCAAGGCCATCACCCAGCTCTTCGGAGACCACATGATGATTGCCAACGCCACCGGTTGCTCCTCCATCTACGGTGCATCCTTCCCTGCCAGCCCTTACTGCACCAACTCGGCAGGTCACGGCCCCGCATGGGCAAACTCCCTGTTCGAGGACTTCTGCGAGTTCGGCCTTGGCATGAAGCTTGGCTCTGACCGCGCACGCGAGACTGTTGCCTCCGCCATGAAGCAGGCTCTTGAGTGCGAGTGCTGCAGCCAGGAGATCAAGGCCCTTGCAGCCAAATGGCTGGAAGCTCCCAAGGATCCCGCTGTCACCCGTGAGGTAGCGGACAAGATTATCCCTCTTGCAGAGGAATGCAAGTGCGACACATGCAAGAAACTTGTGGAGTACAAGCACTTCATCCCTGCCCGCAGCCAGTGGATCTTCGGTGGTGACGGTGCCTCCTACGACATTGGTTACGGCGGCCTGGACCACGTCCTCGCCAGCGGTGAGAACGTAAACGTCCTTGTCCTTGACACGGAGGTTTACTCCAACACCGGCGGCCAGAGTTCCAAGGCCACACCCGTAGGTGCAATCGCAAAGTTTGCCGCTTCCGGTAAGAAGATCCGCAAGAAAGACCTTGGCATGATGGCCATCAGCTACGGCTATGTCTATGTTGCACAGGTTGCAATGGGTGCAAGCCCCGTGCAGTTCTTCAACGCCATCAAGGAAGCTGAAGCATACGACGGTCCTTCACTCATCATTGCCTACAGCCCTTGTATCAACCATGGTCTCAAGGCCGGCATGGGTCTGAGCCAGAAGGAAGAGAAGCTTGCCGTAGACTGCGGTTACTGGCACCTCTACCGTTACAACCCCGCCCTGGAAGGCACTGACAAGAACCCGTTCAGCCTGGATTCCAAGGAGCCGGACTGGAGCAAGTTCCAGGACTTCCTCAAGGGAGAGGTTCGCTTTGCATCCCTCTACAAGATGTTCCCGGAGAGCGCAGAAGAGCTTCTCCAGAAGACAGAAGAGTTCGCAAAGGTACGCCTGAACACTTACAAACGCCTTGCAGGCAAATAATAGTAAATGAAACGAATTTTAATTACCCTCGCACTCGTCGTCGCAGCGGCGGCGAGTGCCTTCTCTCAGACGAGAGAACAGCTTGAGGCCATGATTGCCCAGATGCCCCAGATCCCCAACTCCAAGGAGGTAAGGATTGGCAAACTGGAAAATGGTCTCACCTACTACATCCGCAAGAACCAGCTCCCTGCACAGAGGGCGGAGTTCTATCTTGCCACCAACGTTGGTGCCATCCAGGAAGAATACCCTTCCCAGGACGGCCTGGCCCACTTCCTTGAGCACATGTGCTTCAACGGCACTGCCAACTTTCCCGGAAAGGCCATCCTTAATTACCTGCGTTCAATAGGAGCGGAATTCGGCCGCAACATCAACGCATCGACCGGCTTTGAGGAAACCCAGTACATGCTTAACAATATCCCCGTCGCCCGCGAATCCGTAGTGGACACCTGCCTCATGATCCTGAGGGACTATTCCCACTACGTTCTCAACGAGCCCGCGGAGATAGATGCAGAGCGTGGCGTCATCATCGAGGAGCGCCGCCAAAGGCGTGACGCCGGCTGGCGTTCCATGGAGGCTTCCCTTCCTATCTACTTCGGAGAAGGCACTCCCATGGCACAGCACACCCTCATCGGCAGGCAGGAGCACCTTGAAACTTTCTCATACCAGAGCCTCGTAGACTTCTACCGCACCTGGTACAATCCCTGCAACCAGGCCGTGGTTGTGGTTGGAGATGTCGATGTAGACCGTACAGAGGCAAAGATCAAGGAGTTCTTTGGTCCCATTCCCGCCAAGGAAGACCAGAAGCCCAAGGCGCACCTTACCATTGCGGACCATGATACTCCGCGCGTAGGCATCATTACTGACCCCGAGACCACAAGCCCTTCCATAGAGCTCAACTGGCACTCCGAGGCCGCTCCTGAAGCCATTAACGCCACAATGTTCGGCAAGGTGAACGATCTTGTCAAGAGCATCATAAGCAGAGTGATGTCAGAGCGTTTCAACGACATCACCTCCAACCCCTCATCCCCTTATCTGAACGGTTTCTTCGGCTTCTCAAGCCTCATCTATGAAGACATCGACACCCAGATGGGCGGCGTTGATCTCCGTGAGGACAACATTCTGGGGGGCTTCCGCGACTTCTACACAGAGCTTGTACGCCTCCAGAAGTATGGCATTTCCGACGCCGAGTACGACCGTGCAAAGACCAACATCATCACTGCCTATGAAAACAGGGTGAACAAGGCCGATACCCGCCGCAATCCGGAGTTCGTGCGTCCCATACTGAACCACTTCTTCGACAAGGAGCCCATCCTGGAACCTTCGGACGCTCTTGAGATGTACAAGATGCTCCTTGGCCAGGTAAACGCCCAGGCAATCAACCAGGTAGCTTCCCAGCTTCTTGGCAAGGAGAACCTCATTGTGATTTACACAGGTCCCCAGAAGGACGGAATCGCCACTCCCACTGAAGCCGATATCCTAAAGGTTATTGACGAGGTCAACGCTTCCGATATCGCCGCTCCTCAGGGAGAAGAAATCCCGGATTCATTCCTTGATCCAGATACCCTCAAGGGCGGAAAGGTCAAGAAGTATTCCTCAAGCATCTACGACGCCACCGAGTGGACTCTCAAGAACGGCGTAAAGGTTGTTGTGTATCCTACGGAACTCACAAAGGACCAGATACTCTTCAATATATATAAGGATGGTGGCCAGAGCCTCATTGCTACCGAAGACCTCGCCTCCTTCGACCGCAGCATCCTTGGACTGTTCATAAACAACAGCGGCGTTTCCAAGTTCTCCGGAACCACGGTATCCAAGATGCTCACAGGAAAGTCCCTAAGCGTTACTCCTTACATTGACGGACTAGAGCACGGCATCAACGGCAATTCCACGGTGAAAGACCTGGAGACCGCTTTCCAGCTTATCTACCTCATGTTCACTGATCCCCGCTTCGACCAGGAAGAATGGAACAACGGCATAGAGCAGCTCAACTCCGTACTGCCCAATATGGTGAACCAGCCCAACTACAAGTTCTCCAGCAGGATGACCAAGACGGTGTTCGGAAACAATCCCCGCCGCGAATACCTCTCGGCTGAAAAAGTCAGCAAGGCAAGCCTGCAGGTATTGGAGAAGTATTACCGCAAGCTCTTCAAGGGCGCAAAGGGCGCCAAGATGGTCATCGTCGGCGATATCAATCCCGCCACCCTGCAGCCTCTTGTAGAGAAGTACATCGGTTCTCTCCCCACCGGCGGCAAGACCAAGTGGAAAGACACCAAGGAATACGTTGTGAAGGGCATCGTGGACGACGTGTTCACCGTAGACATGCAGACTCCCAAGAGTACCGTACTCCAGGTCTACAATGCAGACATCCCTTACAGCTACGCCAAGGATGCGGCAATGGACGCAATCTCCTACATCCTTGACATGCGTTACACTGAAAGCCTCCGTGAGGAAGAAGGCGGCACCTACGGCGCAAGTGCCATAACCAGCTTCGGCCGCAGGCCCAAGGAGAATGCCCTCATCCAGGTGTACTTCGACTGCAAGCCCGCAATGTGCGACAAACTCCGTGAACTGGCCGTCAAGGGCATTCAGGAACTTGCACAGAAGGGTCCCTCAGAGGAGGAAGTCTCCATGGCAAAACTCAATCTCCTGAAGAACATTCCAGAAAGCAGGCAGCAGAACCGCTGGTGGCTTAACAGCATTGAGCTCTACCTCACCTATGGCGAGGACCGCAACGCAGAGTACGAAGCCGCAGTAAACGCCCTTGATGCCAATATCATCAAGCAAACCGTTAGCGACATCCTGGGTTCCGGCAACTTCATCGACTTTGTGATGAAACCCGCCCAGACCGCAGAAGCGGAATAAACACAATGAACCCCAGCTCACGAGGCTGGGGTTCATTGTATCTATTCCTGAGGTTTCTCCGGCTCGTCGCCGTGGGAGTCCTTGTATTTGAAGCGGCGAATCTTTTGCGTGGCCGTCTTTTCGAAGGGTTCCTTCATGGCATCCACCTCCCCTATCTTCGAGTTCTTGCCGACGGTCTTGTTAACCCAGTCCAGAACGGCCTGTTTGCGGCTTTCAAGTTCCTCGAACCACTTGTCTTCAGTGGCCTGGTTCCAGTCAATGGCGTTGTCCGTGAACTTCACAAGGGCAACCAGCTTGCCGTCGCGTTCCATGACCAGGGATTCTTCAACACCATCGATGTTGTTGATAACCTGCTCAATCTCCTCCGGGTAGATATTCTCTCCGGAAGGACCAAGAATGGTGTTGTTAAGGCGGCCCTTGATGTAATAATAACCGTTTTCGTCTACGGTAGCAATGTCGTTGGTGTGGAACCAGCCATCGTCGTCAAGGACCTTGAGGGTACGTTCAGGATCCTTGTAGTAGCCCAGCATAACGTTGTTGCCGCGAACCACAATCTCTCCTTCACCGGTCTCAGGATTCACATTGTCCAGACGGATTTCAACCTTATACGAGGCAACGCCTATGGATCCGACACCCTTGCTGGCATTTACCATAAGGTTGCACACCAGAGGAGCAGTTTCAGTGAGACCGTAACCAACCGCATAAGGGAAACGGCAGCTTCTGAGGAACTCTTCCACGGATGGATCCAGCTTAGCTCCGCCTATTCCGAAGAAAAGAAGTTTCCCGCCGAAGGTCTTCACCATGCGCCTGCCAATGAACCAGTGCAGCAGATGAGGCAAATGCCTGTCCGCCCAGGAGAGCACACGGCTCTTCTGTATGGTGGGAAGAACGCTGTTTTTCACAACCTTCTCTATGATAAGAGGTACAGAACAGACAATTGTGGGCTTCACTTTCTTCATGGCCGCCAGGAGGATTGTGGGTGTTGGCGGTTTCTGGAGGGTGTAGCAGGTTGCGCCGGCATAGTAGGAATACAGCGTGGAAACGTTCATCTCGTATGCGTGAGCGGCAGGGAGAATGCTCAGGAAACGGTCGCTCGTGAATGCAGGCTGGGCTTTGAACGAAGCGGCCAGGTTGTGGCATATATTCCTGTGACTCAGCATTACGCCCTTTGCATTTCCGGTTGTTCCGGAGGTGTAGATAATGCAGGCGAGGTCGTCAGGCATGGGGTCCTTTACCCAGCCGTTGCACCTGAAGTCATCGTCATTGCGCTTGATAAACTCAAAGGTCTCTATGTCAATGATGAGGGTAATATTCTTTCTGCACTCTTCACGGAGCTTTGGCATCAACCTCTGGGAGATGAAAAGAACCTTGGACTCGGAATGGTTCAGGATATTCGTCAGTTCAACCTCGGAGCTGTCCGGCAAGATGGGAACTGCGACACGGCCAAAAGCCGTTGCGGAGAAAAAGGCAACCACCCAGTTGGGCATATTCTGAGAGAATATGGCAACCCTGTCCCCGTGCTTTATCCCGAAGCGTGTCATCCTGAGGGACAGCTGCTCCGTCTTGCGGCGGAATTCCTCGTAGGTATACTTCTGTCCGCCGTCTACATACTGATAGGCGGTTCTCTCTGCGTATTTTGTAGTGGCGTACTCGAATACCTTTCGAAGGGTAGTGCATGTCTCTTCCCTGTCGCGGTACCTTCGCCATGCTTTATACGGACTCTTTATTCTTTTTGACATAATGATTTACGGTACGATGAATTGATTTTTGTGATATCCCTGGATACCCATTGGACGATAGTGGTCGTACATTCTCTGCATGTCCGCCTTTACATCGTCAGTGAGTTCAAAGGGCTCTCCTACGCTTATGCGCTTGCGGCCCCAGTCATAGTATCCCAGGTAAACGGTTGCGCCGGTTTCCTTTGCAATGAGATGGTAACCGGATTTCCAGCGTTTTACGGCCTTGCGGGTACCTTCCGGAGCTATTGCCAGGTGAAACTCGTCCACTTCTTCCATATGGTGAATAAGGCTCCTGACGGTAAGGGACGGAGACTTCCTGTCTACAGGGACCGCACCAAGAGAACGCAGGAGCCAGCCCAAAGGCCAGAAGAAAAACTCCTTCTTTATCATTATATGGGCCACCTTGCCATACTGGGTATAGAAGAGGTAGCTCACCAGGAAATCCAGCATTGTGGTATGGGGAACACCAAGGACTATGGCTTTCTGCTCCTTCATAGGGCCTCCTACACTCTCCCATCCCATTCTCCTGAGAAGCCAGCCGCAGAATTTTGCCCATCCCGGGCTCACGGTTGTCTTGATCTTTGCCATAAGTTAGATATTAACGTCTTCAAGTTCCTTTTCGCTGCGGAGGTTATCCATCACGAAGTGCTGGCGCTCATAGGTGTTTATGCCCATGTAGAACTCCATTATTTCAGAAATGGACTCTTCGTCCGCAAGCTTTACGGTATCCAGGCGCATATCATCACCTATGAAGGCGCCGAACTCGTCCGATGAAATCTCTCCGAGGCCTTTGAAGCGGGTTATTTCTACTCCGGTCTTCAGTTTCTGGGCAGCCTTATCCCTTTCTTCCTTAGTGTAGCAGTAGACGCGGTCTTTCTTGTTGCTTACGCGGAAAAGAGGCGTCTGGAGGATGAAGACATGGCCGCGACGGATAAGTTCCGGATAATACTTCATGATGAACGTGAGGACAAGCATGCGGATGTGCATGCCGTCGTCATCGGCATCCGTTGCCACTATGATATTGTTATAACGGAGGTTGTCCAGATCTTCCTCCACGCCAAGGGCGGCTATGAGAAGGTTAAGCTCTTCATTTTCAGCCACTCTCTTGCGGCTTTCCTTGAAGCAGTTGATGGGCTTGCCCCTAAGGGAGAAAACTGCCTGGTTATTGGCGTTGCGAACCTTCGTGATGGTTCCGCTTGCGGAGTCTCCCTCAGTGATGAATATGGAGGTCTTTTCCCTCTCGTCCTCCATGCCCTTTGGGAACTTGTTGTCGCAGAAATGGTAGCGGCAATCGCGGAGCTTACGGTTGTATACGGCCGTTTTCTTTGCTCTCTCGCGGGATTTTTTCTGCACTCCTGCAATCTCTTCCCTTTCCGCCTGGGAGGCCTTGATCTTCTCCTCTATCACGGGGACGATGTCCATGTGCATGTGGAGATAGTTGTCAAGGTTCTTCGTGACGAAATCGTTCACGAAGGTGCGGATGGTGGGGCCGCGGTCCACGCTTGTTGCACCGTCCTTCTTCACTTCCTTCTCCCACATGTATGTAGAGCCCAGCTTTGTCTTGGTCTGGCCCTCGAATATGGGTTCCTGGATCTGGATGGAAATAGCCCCCACTACGCCCTGACGGATATCTTCCGGCTTGTAGTCCTTCTTGTAGAAGTCTTTGAAAGTCTTTGCTATGGCCTCACGGTATGCTGCCAGATGGGTACCGCCGTCGCGGGTGTTCTGGCCGTTCACGAAGGTAGTTATATTCTCTCCGTAGCTGTTTCCGTGAGTAAGGACTATCTCTATGTCCTCCCCTTCCAGATGAATCAGCGGATAGAGCGGCGTTTCGCTCATATTCTCAGTCACAAGGTCCAGAAGGCCGTTCTCACTCTTGTAGGCCACTCCGTTGAGCATGAGGGTAAGGCCTTTCTTGAGGTAGGAATAGTTCTTGACCATGCTCTCCACAAATTCCATGTGGAAGGAATAGTCGTTGAACTTCTCCTCGTCGGGCGTGAAGCGTATTAGGGTACCGTTTTTCTCATCGGAAGGGACTATTGCGCATTCCAGCAGCTCTCCCCTGCAGAAATGGCCGTAGGAGCATTGGCCTTCGCGGTAAGAAGCCACGTAGAAATCCGATGACATGGCATTTACGGCCTTTGTACCCACGCCGTTCATACCTACGGACTTCTTGAAGTTGGTATCATCAAATTTGCCGCCGGTGTTCAGTTTGGAGGTGGCATCGATGACCTTGTTCAGAGGAATACCGCGTCCGAAGTCCCTGACGGTGACTGTCTTGTCCTCGATGATGATGTCAATCCTCTTGCCGAATCCCATTGAGAACTCATCAATAGAATTGTCGATGATTTCCTTCAGGAGGACATAGATACCATCTCCCTGGCGGTCTCCGTTTCCAAGGCGGCCGATGTACATACCCGCGCGGCGGCGGATGTGCTCGTTCCATTCCAGGGTCTGGATGGAATCGTCATTGTAGGTGTTATTTCCAACGATTTCTGCCATAGTACACTTCTTGTAACCTACAAATATAGTGAAATTATTTCACAATTCCCGCCACAAACAGATTCACAACCGGTCTCAATGGCGAATTGGTTACCAGAGAAATCATAATCACGCACTCCCCTTCAGGAAGAATGGCTGTATCCAACTGGAAGCCGAGCGTTCCTTTTGAACCTGCGGGAACGTCCTGCATGGGAATGAATGAAACGGCATTGCTCTCCGCCTCGGCCTTATAGATATGGAATGCAGATTTACCCTTGTTTTCAAATTCAAAGTAGCCTTTTACTTCCTCCTCCCCTTTCCTTACCGTACCAAAATCGAAGGTGCTGTTTTTAAACATGGGAAGCGGGGCGGAGTCTCTCTGGGCAGCACTCATCAGAGCAAAGTTTTCCTGGGTACTGGCCCATATCTCCAATTGCTTTCCGGCCTTTTTCCCGTTCACCTCCGGCGTTGCTTTATACACATTCTTCCCCCAGAGTTCCCTGTCCGCCGTCACGGTAAAGGTAATTTTGGCCAAGGTCCCGGCCGGAATGGGATTCGGCTCCACCTTTACCGTCAGTTGAGGGCTCAAATGGGCAAACTCCACCTTAAGCGGCGCCTTCCCAAGGTTTGCCACCGGAAAGGATTCGCTTACCACAAGCCCCTGCTTCAGGCCGGGCATCTTGTACTCCAGGCTTTTCAAACCCAAATCCCCGAGCCTCTCGGTATAGATCTGGCTCAGGGATTTCTTTTTCTCATGTACGACGCCTCTAAGTCTCAGTATCACCGGTCTCTTGAGGCCCGATATATAAACCGTCAGCGTCTTGTCAAACGCACCGGGACCGTCCTCGTTTTTATATGTTACCATTATGGTCCCGCTCTCACCGGGCTTCACAGGTTCTCTCTTGAAAGTAACCCCTGTGCACCCGCAGGAGGAAACAACTTCGTAAAGCGCCACAGGCTCGTCTCCGTCGTTGGTAAAAGTGAATGAACAGGTTACAGGGCCGTCAGTGGCCGAAATGTCTCCGAAATCATACGCCATGGTGTTCCAGGAGATTATGGCGTTACCCGCCACGCTCTCCTCTATCTGAACTGCCTCAGGAGCCTCTGCCACTGCATTTGTATTTCTCTGCCCGCACTGCATTAAACCCAGCACGCCGATTAGTGTCAATATCATAAACTTCATGTTTACAAAGTTAGAACAGTTCTTTTTAAAATCAAATTTAATGCCTACATTTGTATTCACGAAAACACGTAACAACTAAATACAGTTTATTATGCCTAGAGTAATCAATCCCGACCTTTGTGTCTCCTGCGGCGCCTGCGCAGACGTCTGCCCTGTGGGCGCCATCTCCGAGGCTGAAGCCTCCTACAAGATCAACGCCGACGAGTGCATCGACTGCGGCGCCTGCGAAGGCACATGCCCCAACGAAGCCATCAGCGAGGCCTAAGTCCAACAGCATTCAAAAGAAAAAGACCTGCAGTCCCTGCGGGTCTTTTTTGTGCGTCATTCTCTGGCGCTATTTTCGTCATTCTCGGGCTTGTCCCGGGAATCTCTATCCACCCGAACACTCACTGCCACATCCATCCTTATCACAACGCCCCCAGTGGCTCATTCCTGTGGCTCTGCCGCACTTCAAACCCCGCATGTGCCACGTTAACATGTCCCACAACCCCTTCTACGGCACATTCCTGTGGCCCTGATTGTTCTGAGTAAATGACATCGGTCAGTGGTAGAGGGTGCGGTCCTGACGAAGAATTGGCGTTCGACCTCGGAGTCCGTCCTTCGGCGTCAATAGCTAAAGCAATTGCCGCCTTCCCACATTCGTGGGGTGCCTCCGGCCTCCGTCTCACTTACGCCCTTCGGCTACCCAATTCTTCTATTCGTCCCGCACCCTCTACCACTGCCCATTAATAAGCAAGCTAACTAAATAAAAGAAAAATAGTATATTTATAAGAGATAACACCCCATGTCCTTTTTTAATCGCATATTCTTAGGTAGACGTAATCAGCCTGAAGGTGTTCCTGTTCATAAGGAGCCAGAGGATGTAGCGATAGTCGAAACAGATGAGGTCTCGCGTCTTAAAAAGTTTACTCTGAGTCTAAATGGATTGCTTCAGGAAGACAAGTTCTTAGCAAGAAGCGAATATAAATCACTGGTTGAAGAGTATTCTGACTTGGTAGGCTTTTTCGCCAACCTCAAAAAAGCCAAGTCTTTAGATTACTATTGTAACACCAATAGAGTATCCATAGAAATAGTAGAAGCTTTTCTCCGAAACTTAACTGATTTATCGGATACCATAAGGGGGCCGGAGTGTATCAAGCAGCATAATTCATCGTTTATAAAGCGACATCTGAAGCAGGAAAAGGACTACCTTGACAGTATTCTTAAACCAGTAGACCCTGCGATTAAACTTGATATTGAGCAAAGACAGGTGGTGCTTTCAGATGAAGACTATACACTTGTTATTGCTGGTGCGGGTGCTGGTAAAACAACTACTGTAGCGGCTAAAGTCCGTTACCTTGTGGAGCATCAGCATGTTGATCCTGAGAAAATTCTTGTCATATCTTTCACGAATAAAGCCGTAGGAGAACTACGCGATAAGATTAACAAGTCATTGAGAATCAAATGTCCGGTCACAACTTTTCATAGCACCGGATATGCTATTCTACGCAAACAGGAGCCTGCTGGTAAGAATATCTGGGATGGCCGACAACTATTTGCCATCGTTAATAATTATTTAAAAGGAAATATTCTGGAGCAGCCGGAGCTGGTTGACAAGCTCATCCTCTTCTTTGGAAGCTATTTCGACGCGCCATACGAAGGAAACGACCTCAATTCCTTCTTCAACTATATATCGAAGGCCGATTTCTCAACCTTGAAGGGCAACATGAGCGAATACACTCAGGAGATCATCAGCAAGCGTTCGGGAAGTAAGATTTCCATTGCTCATGAATCGCTTCGCTCTGCACAAGAGGTTGAAATTGCCAATTTCCTATTCCTCAATGGGATAGACTATGAATATGAGAAGCCTTACAAGTATAATATTCTGCACGCCAGGAAGCCATATACTCCTGATTTTACTATTACTCAGGGCGATCATATTGCCTATATTGAACACTTCGGAATCACCCAGGACGGGCGGAACAACAGGTATAATTCGGAGGAGCTTGAACGATACAAAAAGGCTATTAATGACAAGGTCCTCCTTCACAGGAATCATGGCTCTGAACTGATTTATACCTTCTCATCTTATAACGACAAGCGCAGTATACTTGAGCATTTATCAGAAGAACTGACAAGGCATGGATTCGTACTCCAGCCCCGTTCTTCAAAGGAAGTCTTTGAAAAGATTGTCTCTACGGAAGAAAACAAGTACATCCTTAAACTCGTTCAGTTGATTTGCACATTCATACGGAACTTCAAAACAAACGGGTACAATGTGGATAAGTTCTATGAATGGGAAAGTAAATCAAAGAATGAACGTACCAAATTATTCCTGGATGTGTGCCAGCAATGTTATTTGGAGTACACTAAGCGCCAGCGACAGAAGCATGCTGTGGACTTTGAGGATATGATTAACGAGAGTGCCCGCATACTTCGTGAGCAGAAGGATTCAGGAGTAAAACTGGACTTCAAGTACATCATTGTTGATGAGTATCAAGACATCTCGCGACAGCGTTTCGACCTCACTTCTGCCTTGAGTGATGTCTGCGATGCAAAGATTATTGCAGTTGGTGATGACTGGCAATCTATCTATGCGTATGCTGGTTCAGACATCACGCTGTTCACCCAATTCAAAAAAGTGATGGGCTATGGAGAGGAGCTTAAGATCACAAATACATATCGCAACGCTCAGGAAATCATTGATATAGCCGGAGGTTTCGTACAACAGAATAATTCTCAATTGAAAAAGGCACTGATTTCCCCTAAGCATATCACAGACCCCATCATCGTCCAGACATATACGGAAGAAGTAGATCGAAAAAAATATGAGGGCCGTGGCGGCAAATACTTTCTAATAGGCAAGACAGTTGAAACCGCAATAGAGAAGATTCTGTCTGAGAATCCTAAGTCTTCTATTCTTTTGTTGGGACGTTATGGATTTGATGCTTTTAATTTGAGCAAGTCTGCGGATTTTTCGTACAATCAAGAAGATGGTAGCGTTCATTCCAATAAGTTCCCGGGTGTGAAGATAGAATTTATGACTGTCCATCGTGCCAAAGGTCTTGGATTCGACAATGTCATAATTATCAACGCACGAAATGAGTATTACGGTTTTCCGTCTCAGATTCAGGATGACCCTGTGCTCAAATACGTGGTAAAGGATGACCATAGCATAGACTACGCCGAGGAGCGTCGGCTATTCTATGTTGCTCTCACACGCACTAAGAACCGAGTTTATCTCATTACTCCAAAACAGCATCCATCACAATTTGTTACAGAACTCCTGAGGGATTACATTTCTGTTAAGCTCGATGGAAGGTTAAATGACCAAAGCACGGACAACCTCGATAGCATAAAAAGGTGTCCATATTGTGGTTATCCTCTACAACTGAGATACAATCCACATGTGGGTTTGAAACTTTGGATATGTTCAAATGAGCCCGAGATTTGCGATTTCATGACAAATAATCCACGAGGTGGTGAATTGTCTATTATTAAATGCGATGAATGTCAGGATGGGTATCTTATAGTGCACGAAGGCAAAACTGAACCTTTTTTAGGGTGCACAAACTACAAGTCCGACTCAACTGGATGTAATAGAGCTATGAGTCGACAGTATTATAGGAAATATATGGGGATTCCGGATAGTTTTGAGCCAATTCTAATTGTCCCTACTATTGAGAGCCCTGCACCTGAAATAAATATAACGTCAAAGAAGAAAGATTCTTCGCGGGTGTCTATGGATCTTTTCAAAGAAGGGCTCTCAATAAATGAGATAGCTGCGAGACGTGGATTAGTGCCTTCAACAATTGAAAATCACCTTTTGAAATATGTTGAGTCAGGTGAAATCAATGTCAAACAACTTGTAAGCGAAGATATAATCAATAAGGTTTTGATATATAATAAAGCCCATCCACAAGAAGATAAGATCAAATCATACTTTGATGAATTCAGTGGTGAGATATCATATGGTGACATTAGGTTCGTACTGACCGCACTCAAACACGGCCTTATAGAGCATTAATCCCCATATTAGTTTTGGATAAGCCTCTTCTACCAACATATCACGTAATCCAGTCGTGTCACAATTGGCAGAAATAGTAATAGTTAAAGGTTTGTGGTGATAGGTACTGGCCGAATAGAAGAATTGGGTAGCCGAAGGGTGTAAGTGAGACGGCGACCGGAGGGGCCCCACGTGAGTGGGTTGGCGGCAATTACTTTAGTCATTGACGCCAACGGACGGACGACGAGGTCGAACGCCAATTCTTCGTCAGGACCGGACCTATTACCATAAACCGTCCTCAAAAACGGGCATTTATATTGCCATCTTTATCAGAACGCCTTGGAGGTGGAGTACTTGTTCACCCACTTCTTGGTATAAGGGGTACCGCACTTGCAGCATTGGCAGTCACGATGGTGGTAGGAGGTGACTGTGGTCACGTGGTCCACTCCGGAGTCCGTTTTAGTGGAGCCGTCCGAATACCGTTTTTCCTCCTTCCAATGCAGGTCGTAGGACTCCCTTTCCTCGCGGTCCTTGATCTCACGGCCACGGATGTGGTCCGCCCAATAGCCGCATACAGGGCATATGTCATCCTTAACTGAATGGAAGATGGTCTCTATCTCAAAGAAGATGATAATGGCCATAATGATGCCCACTACGAGGAGCAGGATGTTCATATGAGGACCTGAATCGGCATACAGGAAGTACATACCTCCTCCGGAGAAGAGTGCATACAGACTGATTATCCAGAACGCGTATGGCCAGGCCTTGATAATGAATCTCAGGTATAGCAAAGGATACAACGCTACGTACGCGATGAGCGGCATTGCTATCATATAGATAAGGAATCCAAGCCACAGCGGCACTACGGTAAGGAGTGCGCCTCCAACGCCAAGGAATATGATAGAGTAGGTCATACCCTTACGGAGCGTGTTTTCCTTGCAGCGTTTGCGAGCGGGTATGATGAAAAGGAACCTCCACAGCAGCGCCAGCGCCGCTGCTCCCAGAAGAAGCCAGCGGACGCCTGCAAGGATTGACTTGTAGCCCTCTATCTTGGCGGCAGTTTCGGAAGAATCCTTTTCTTTGGCCTTCAGCTGGGCCTTTGCTCCGTCAATGGAGAAAGCATCAATCGGCTGAAGCTTGCTTACAGGCATCCAGCCAAACAGCTGCGGATTATTGTAGTTATCTACGGGCCTGTAGTTGTAGTTCATCACGTGGACCCATCCGTCCGCCTTGGCAAGCACCATAACCGTATCGCCTTTGTTGACCCAGTAATTGGTCATCTCCTTGCTTGTTGCCGAGGGATGGAGATAAAACTTCTGCTTGTCCGTCTTGGCAACATAAGCCTCCTTCTCCTCCTTGGTATATTCCCATCCGTTCTTGCAGAAGAGGAGTTCAGAGAGTTTTATCCACCCTTTGGCGTATTTGTAACCCTCTCCCAGCTCGTTTATCAAACCCCACTCTCCGGACTTGTCCTTCTTTGTAACTTCTACTGGCTCGCAGATCGTGTTGTTGTAAGCATTGAATACATATATGAGATCATCCTTTCTCTTGAAGTTCTGCGGACGCGGCGAACAGGTAAGTTTTGCAACCACGGGCGCATCGTCCGAAGGCTCGGAATGCACGTCAACGGTGTCATAAGTGATGTAATAGTCGTGGCCTAGTTTCTTGCACGTGACCACACACAGTGCCGCTGCCAGAAGGAGGATGAGCCTTTTCATATTAATAATCAAGCTATTGTTCAAAAGTCAAAGATAGACAATTAATTACAATAATCCAAAACCACTTGCTCCTAAGGATTCTATTTTAGGTTTGTGGTGATAGGTGCGGGCCGAATAGAAGAATTGGGTAGCCGACAGGCGTAAGTGAGAAAATAAAGTGGTCGAACGCCAATTCTTCGTCAGGCCCGTACCTATTACCACAAACCGTCCGTAAAAACGGCCATTTTCAGGGACGGAGGGGCTGAAACAAGAACGCCATCCGTAAAAACGTGCATTTTCAGGGACGGAGGAGCTAAAACAAGGTCGCCGTCCGGAAAAATGGGCAAAAATCCGGACGGATGGCAGTTTAAGAGCACAGATCAGGTTGGGGATGACAAAAAAAGACCTGCAAGTAAACCTGCAGGTCTTTCAGTGTATGTAGCTGAGATTACTCAGCGACGACGTTGAATTTGAAGTTGGCTTTGATGGCCTTATAGACCTTTACGGAAGCCTCGTACTCACCAAGTTCCTTCACATCTGCTGCGAGGATGGTGATGTCCTTCTTGTCAACGTTCAGGCCCTTGGCGGCGAGAGCGGCCTCGAGGTCCATTGTGGTAACGGAACCATAGAGTTTGCCGGACTCGGAGACTTTGGCCTTGATTTCAAGCACCTGGGCGCCGAGGGTGGCTGCGAGAGCCTCTGCATCGGCAACAAGCTTTGCTTCCTTGTGAGCGCGCTGACGGAGTGTCTCTGCGTGCTGCTTCTTGACGGACTCTGTAGCAACAGTGGCGAAGCCCTGAGGCACCAGGTAGTTCATTGCATAACCGGCCTTTACTTTGACAATTTCACCGGCGTAGCCAAGGTTGGCCACATCTTTCTTAAGCAAAATTTCCATAAGGCAGATTATTTAAGAAGGTCAGTAACATAAGGAAGCAGGGCGAGGGAACGCGCACGCTTGATAGCCTGGGCGACCTTGCGCTGGAACTTGAGGGAAGTACCGGTGATGCGGCGGGGAAGAATCTTACCCTGCTCGTTCAGGAACTTCTTCAGGAACTCAGGATCCTTGTAATCTACATACTTGATACCGGCTTTCTTGAAGCGGCAGTATTTCTTCTTGCGAACCTCCACGGTAGGGGGATTCAGATAGCGGATTTCTTTATTTTCGTTTGCCATAGTTTTGTCCTCCTAATTATTCAGCAGCGGGAGCTTCGGCGGCGGGAGCAGCCTTTGCAGCCTTGTTAGCGCGGCGCTTTTCTGCGTATGCAACTGCATCCTTGTCGAGAGCGACGGTGAGGAAGCGGATGATGCGCTCGTCACGGTGATACTGGGTTTCGAGGGTGGCAACGAACTGAGAGTCGGCCTTGAACTCGATCAGGTAATAAAAACCTGTGGTCTTGTGCTGGATGGGATAAGCGAGCTGACGCAGGCCCCAATCCTCCTGGTACACAACCTCACCGCCATTGTCGGTGATGAGCTTGACGTACTTGGCAACCGCTTCCTTCATCTGGGTGTCAGACAAAACGGGAGTTGCAATGAAAACGGTTTCGTACTGGTTAACCATTGTTTGTTAATTAATTGTTTATAAATGCTTTAACTCTTTTCTTGCGAACTTCTCGCCCGAAAAGGACTGCAAAGATAGACATTATTCCCTTAAAAACCAAACTATTCCGGCACGTCTCCCCTACTTTTTTGACTATTTTTCACATCCGGCTCATTATCAGCGCTCTCCAAGCGCATATTTAATACCTCTTTCTTCGTCGAACCGGCCATTGCAGGTTGTAACTTTGCAACTGCAATCATAACTGTAGTTCGATACTGATCGAAAGCCACCCTAATGAATGCAGAATGCCGTCGGTTTTATACGGTTCCGACGGCATTCTTATTATATATATTCTACCTTATTTCTTTTCAGGAACGTTTGAAAGGACGGCCTTCAGGTATTCCCATGTGCGCTCTACGGAGGCAATGTTCACCTTCTCGTCCGGGCTGTGCGGGTAACGGATGGTAGGACCGACGGAGACCATTTCCCAGTTGGGATACTTGGCGCCCATGATTGCGCATTCAAGGCCGCCGTGGGTAGCCATGATCTTCATGGGCTTTCCGTACACCTTCTCATACTGCTCCATCATGACCTTGTTCATGGGAGTGTCCAGTTTTGGAGTCCATCCGGAGTATCCGCCTGCAAACTTGATTTCATTTGCGCCGGCAAGCTCGAAGATGCAGCGTACGCGCTCTGCAAGGTCTGCCTTGGCCGTGTCCACTGCACTTCTCATAAGGCTGTGGACAGTGATGCGGCCCTTTTCCGTGCGGACAATTGCCATATTGATTGACGTCTCCGTGAGGCCGGGCATGGTCTGGCTCATGCGGATAACGCTTGAAGGGCAGGCAATCATGGCCTTGACGGCACGAAGCATGACGCTTGTAGGAATGTAGTAAGCTGCAGGAGCCACATCCTTGACGAAAAGAACTGCGGATGGATCGGAATCCGCAAACTCCGCCTTGACCTCTGCGAAGATGTTGTCTATCATCTTCTTTGCAGCTGCGATGTTCTCTGCGGGAAGGAGGATTGCGGCATCTGCCTCGAAGGGGATGGCGTTGCGGAGGCTGCCGCCGGTGAAGTTCACCACCTTGGCTCCGAGTATCTCCATCAATGGAAGGAGGATGCGGGCCATGACCTTGTTGGCATTTGCCCTGTACAGGGAGATGTCCATACCGGAGTGCCCGCCCTGGAGGCCCTTGACTGTGATTTCAAGTCCCTTGAAGCCTTCCGGAGCTGCATATTTCCTGTATTTGAAGGAGGCCGATACATCCAGACCGCCGGCGCATCCGACGCAGAGTTCACCTTCGTCCTCGGAGTCCAGATTGATGAGGATATCGCCCTTAAGGACGCCGGGCTTGAGGTTGTTCGCGCCGGTCATGCCGGTTTCCTCATCGTAAGTTACAAGGACTTCCACGGGGCCGTGCCTGACGCTCTTGTCTTCCAGCACGGAAAGGCCCATGGCGACGCCGATGCCGTTATCTGCACCAAGGGTGGTGCGGTCTGCGGTCACCCATTCGCCGTCCACATATGCTTTGATGGGGTCCGTGAGGAAGTTGTGCGGGGAATCGGAGGTCTTCTGGGGAACCATGTCCATATGGCCCTGGAGAATTACGCCCCTCATCTTTTCGCAGCCGGGAGTAGCCGCAGCGCGGATGATGATGTTACCAGTATCGTCCTTGATGGTTTCAAAGCCGTGGGAAACGCCCCAGTTGTAGAGATACTCAATTACTTTGCCTTCGTGCTTGGAAGGACGAGGAATCTGAGTTAACTGATAGAAGTTGTTCCAGACAACCTGGGGTTTAAGATCTTTGATGCTCATGATTGCTTATTTTGTTTACTGATTGATTGGCATTTCATTTTCGCGGCCAAGCTGGTAGACCGGGACCCTTGTCTCAAGAATGGGAGAACCGTTCTCCAGAAGGCGCAGGCGGCAGATTGCAGGAATCCTGTAATGGATTGTTGCCACCTTCTCCGCGGGCTTCTTCCTGGCATCTGCCGGTGCGGGGTCAGATTTGACGTCAGGGACAGAAATTGGTGTAAATTCCAGTTCGTATGGCTTGCCCTTTCCCTTGTTCTCCTTGACGATGGAGCCGTCCTCCAGCACATAAAAAGCAGTATAACGGTTTGTCCTGGCAGTAGCGGAAGGAAGGACCTCGAAACTATGGCTGAATTCCTTTGTTTCTCCGTATCCCGTAAAGAGAAGAAGGTACTCTTGTTCTATTTTCGTGAGTTCTCCCAGGGCTGCCGCCATGGACTCTCCGGAATAGTTCGCATCCGTATTGCCAATGGCTATGTTGTGCCTGTCTTTCCTGGCATTCAGGATGACATCGGCGGCCTCCTCTGCCTTGTCCTCAAGTGTTTTGGCCATGGAAACGCTGTGCTCTACGGGATAGCGCAGGACCTCTCCGGTCTCTTCTGAGACGGCCGTCTTATACTCTATCTGCTTTGTGAGTTTGGTGGGGCCGGTTATGCCCGAAGTCCCGAAGCCGGATTTCACGATGGGCGAGAACCTCCAGCTCACATCCCCCGTCTCCTGCATATCTGCAAATGAGATGAGACCCTGGACGCTCATGGCCAGCAAGGTGCTGTTTCCGGCGGGCGCAGTATAGCGCGGGGACCAGGGATCTGCCTCCAGATGAGGAACGATTCTTATAGCCTTGATGTACGTCTTACTGATGTCCGATGCCGGGACGTCCAGATTCAGAAGGTCTTTGGCGAACGGAGCGTAAGGTCCGGCGAAATGATGCTCCTGAACGGCGTCCACCTCTATGGTGAAGGAGGTAAACGGAAGTGCATAGGTGATGTCCTGTGCCAGAGCATACAGTGGAAGCAGCAGAAGTGCCGCAAAGGCTGTAATCTTTTTCATTCTCATTTCCATCTTTTATGGCTCCAGAGATAGTTCCAGGGCTGTTCCCTGAGATCTTCCTCCAGAAGCTGATAGTACTTTTTCATTATTTCAAGAGGGTCCATTCCCTTAGCGTGCTCCGCTATGGGGATGAATGTCATGGCGTATCCTCCCTCATCCCTCACGCGAAAACGCATATAGACCACAGACATGTCCAGTTTGACGGCCAGGCCGGCTGCTGCAGTCATGGTCTTGGTATCGCGTCCCATGAATTCCACGTGCTCCACGGGAACTTTGTGATTGTACGGAGACTGGTCAGTGATGAACACGTAGGCCTTCTTTTTGCCGCGGTTTTCCAGTACATACCGAAGGATGTGCTGCGAATCCACGTATCCGTCAAAGGCCGTGTCAGATATGGGAGCAAACCTGTTCTTTGCGATGAAACGGTCCCAGAACTTGCTCTTAAGGGGAGCATACGCAACGCCAATATGCTCCGGAAGGATGTCTAAAGGCGTTGTGTACGAATACTGCCTGAAGCCGCTTATCAGTTCCCAGTTGCCGGTATGGGTCTGGAGTATCATCATCTGCTGTGCGCCGGCGAACAATGAATTAACTACCTCAGGATTGGTAATTTCCACAATATGTTTATTGTGCAGCCGCTTCCTGCCGCGTTCTCCCCTGCACCTTCCGAACCAGAGCGTTTCCCTGATGATTCTTGCCAGATGGGCGTAGAATTGATTGCGGATTCTCACAATCTCCCCATAGGACTTCTCAGGAAAGCAGCGGGACAAGTTTATGTACACAACGTTCTCCCGGTAATGAATAACATCCCCCAGGAGCCACGCCAGTAATGATACTTTCTTTGCCATAAGACCTACAAATATAAACAAAAAATATTATCTTTGTAAGAATTGAAACTACTAAAATCAAATCGATATGTTCAAAGGACAACCTAAAGGACTGTTTGCCTTAGCACTGGCAAACACCGGCGAGCGCTTCGGCTACTACACCATGATCGCCGTATTCGCGCTGTTCCTGAGAGCCAACTTCGGTCTCTCTGCAGGCACCGCCGGCACAATTTACAGCTCATTCCTGATGCTTGTATACTTCTTCCCCCTCATCGGCGGTATTCTGGCCGATAAATTTGGCTTCGGAAAGATGGTCACTACCGGCATCATTGTCATGTTCCTTGGCTACCTTCTCCTGTCCATACCTTTGGGAGGCGGAACGGTGGCCCTTGTAGGAATGCTTGCTGCGCTTGTGCTGATAGGCTTTGGAACCGGCCTGTTCAAAGGAAATCTCCAGGTCATGGTGGGTGACCTGTACAACGATCCCCAGTATGCCTCCAAGCGCGACTCAGGCTTCTCACTGTTCTACATGGCAATAAATATCGGCGCCCTGTTCGCCCCTACTGCCGCCATCAGAATCCGTGAATGGGCAATCAGCCTTGGCTTTGACGGTAATGCAGCATACCACTTCTCATTTGCTGTAGCCTGCGTATCCCTCATCGCTTCCATTGCCATTTACTATTTTTTCCGCAACTGGTTCAAACATGTTGAAGGCGGTCACGGCAAGGGCGAGAAAGCCAAGGTCGTAGACACACTCACGCCGGAGCAGACCAAAAAACGCATGGTTGCCCTTTTCCTGGTGTTCGCCGTCGTTATATTCTTCTGGATGAGCTTCCACCAGAACGGCCTTACGCTCACCTATTTTGCAGATGAATTCACGGAGCGCAGTTCGGAAGGCTTAGCTTCAATGCCATTCAATGTATGGAATCTGGTAGCCGTTATCGCCATCGTATACGCACTCTTTTCCATATTTGACAAAGAAGCAAGCAGGAAAGGCAAGTGGATTGGCGTTGGCGTAGTTGCACTGGCTTGTGCATACCTTGTCTGGCAGTATACCCGCCTCAGCGGTTCCATTGCCATTAGCGCCCCTATATTCCAGCACTTCAATCCTTTCTATGTAGTTGCCCTTACGCCTGTTTCAATGGCCATATTCGGCGCTTTGGCAAACAAGGGCAAGGAGCCTTCTGCACCCCGTAAGATTGCCTACGGTATGCTTGTTGCGGCCATAGCATTCGCACTCATGGCATTTGCTTCAATAGGCCTCAATTCTCCAGACGTGCAGGCAGCGGCCCGTGAGGCCGGCATGCCGGAAACACTGGTTTCCCCTTACTGGCTCATCAGCGTTTACCTCATACTCACTTTCGGTGAGCTTCTCCTGAGCCCTATGGGTATCTCCTTTGTTTCAAAGGTGGCCCCTCCCAAGTACAAGGGCATGATGATGGGTATGTGGTTCGTGGCAACGGCACTTGGAAACTTCCTCGTCCAGGTTGGCGGTCACCTCTGGGGCGGCCTTCCCCTGTGGGTTGTATGGGCAGTGTTCCTTGGCGTTTGCGTCATCTCCGCAATCTTCATGTTCTCCATGATGAAAAAGCTTGAGGCCGCAACAGAATAAGTGCCTCGCTTATACATCATATCAGGCTGCAATGGCTCCGGGAAAACAACAGCGTCATACGCGCTGCTCCCGGAGCTGCTTGATTGCAGCGAATTCGTGAACTCCGACGAGTTTGCAAAACACCTTTCGCCATTTGCACCGGAGGGAGCGTCAATCACGGCCAGCCGCCTGATGCTCCGCAAGGTAAACTACCTTTTCGAGCGCAGGGAAGATTTCTGCATAGAAACCACCCTGGCAACCCGCTCCCTCCTGAAAATGGTGCGAAGCGCCCAGCAGAAAGGCTATTACGTTACAGTCATTTATTTCTGGCTCAATTCACCGGACCTTGCGGTGGAAAGGGTCGCCTTCAGGGTACGCGCCGGCGGGCACGACATCCCTGAAGAAACCATCCGCAGAAGATACACAGTTGGACTGAACTACCTGTTCCACAACTATATGCAGGAGTGCGACAAGTGGATTCTCGCAGACAACTCGGATCCACCGTTCCAGATAATTGCGGAGGGCTCCAAAAAGGGGCTGCTCATACGGGATATGGACAAATACAAGCAGGTAAGAAGCCTGGTTTCAAGAAGTCCTGACCAGCCCCAGCGTTCCATAGAGAACATAACGGAAAACATTGTGAAGGAACTGGCAAAGGCTCCCCAGGCCCACGACGGCGTTCCCTTTGCCCCGGAAAACGGCAATGATATACAGTAAGAACTACTATCTTGACATATTCAAAGTAGACCTCCCCGTCCTGGATAATCTGGTTTCCACGGGTCTTTCCGGCGGCGGCAGCTACTGCGACCTTTTCTTTGAGAATACCACCTATGGAAGTCTCCTCCTGAGGGACGGAGCCGTCACTTCCGGCGGTTCGCATATAGATTTCGGCGTAGGCATACGTGTCCTGAGCGGGGAAAAGACCGGCTATGCATATTCTGAAAGCACATCGCTTCCGGACATGCTTGCATGCGCCCGTTCAGCTGCGCAGATTGCAGATTCGCGGGCAGATGTAAGCCCATACGGCACGCCAAATCCCAGCCGCGGAGAACCTAACCCGCAAGCGGACAGATACCCGATGGAAAAGCCCTGGAGGGAATGTTCCATGAAGGCTTTCCTCCCCTTCCTCACAGTGCTGGAAGAGAAGGTCCGTGAGAAAGACGGCAGGGTGGTCAAAGTGATGGCCACCCTCGCCTTCCAGGTGACGGATGTCCTCATGTACAACTCCTCCCGGGAGCTCAAATGGGACACCCGTCCAATGGGTAGCGTCTCCGTGACTGCGGTCTTTACCCAGAATGGCAGAATGGAGAACAAATCCACCTCCCGCAGTTTCAGGACCGGTGCGGAAATGCTCACAGAGGCTCTCGCGGAAGAGATATCGGCCGATGTCGTCTCCGGCATCGACGCCCGTTTCGAGGCCATCCGTCCAAAGGGCGGGAAAATGCCGGTAGTCATGGGTGCAGGCGCCTCAGGAATCCTTCTGCACGAAGCAATGGGCCACGCCTTCGAGGCAGATTTCAACCGCAAAGGCACCTCCATCTTTTCGGACAGAATGGGCCAGCGCATCTGCCCCTCCGGAATCAACATCATAGACGACGGCACCATCGGAGGAAACCGCGGTTCCCTCAATTATGACGATGAAGGAATCCCCGGCCAGAAGACATATATGGTGGAAGACGGAATCCTTACATCGTACCTTCACGACCGCATTTCCGCCTCCCATTACGGTGTAAAACCCACCGGCAACGGCCGCCGGGAAAGCTTCCGCTACTCCCCCATCCCGCGCATGCGTGCAACATATATGGAAAGCGGTTCCGCTAAGGCATCGGACCTTATTGCCGGGGTGAAGAAAGGTATCTTTGTGGACGAGTTCTCCAATGGCCAGGTGAAAATTGGCGAAGGGGATTTCACCTTCTTCGTGAAGTCCGGTTATCTAATAGAAAACGGCCGGCTTACTGCGCCCGTGAAGGACATCAACATCATTGGAAACGGTCCCCAGGCCCTTGCAGACATGATTGGAGTGGCCGATGATCTCTCCATCGACCCGGGCGCATGGACCTGCGGCAAGGAGCAGAGCGTTCCCGTCTCCTGCGGGATACCCACTGTGCTGGTAAAAACTCTTACTGTAGGAGGTGAATAGCATGAGACTGGATTCAAAAGAGATAGAACTGGCAAAGCATTGTATGGACTTTGCGCTTGAAAACGGCGCAGACAAGGTCCGTATTACACTCACAAAAAGCCTTCTTAACCTTGTGGGTGTCCTGAACGGAGAGGTGGACAAGGTGTCGCATGCTCTTGACAGAAGCATACAGCTGAATCTGTTCGTAGATGGCAGATACGGCACTTTCTCATCAAATAAACTTGAAAAAGAAGGTCTTCAGGCGTTTATATCCGATGCCATCACTATTGTCAGGATGATTGAACCAGACTCGTATCGGTCCCTCCCCTCACCCTCCAGAGTGGCCCAAAACGCCACTTCCGGCCTTGAACTGGATCTTTATGATCCGGAGTATGAGAACATGACGGCGGAAAAGCGTCGCACCCTGGCCCTTGGCTCCAGCAGGTTCCTGTCATTTGGCCCAGGCACAGAGCCATGGAAACTGATTTCCGAAGAGGGAGAGTACTCCGACAGCATCTTCGACAGCGTCACAATAGACTCCAACGGTCTTTTTGCACGCCATACGGAAACCTCTTTCGAGACAGGCTACGAAGTCACCGTAGAAGACAGGAAAGGCAACCGCTACTCCGGCTACTGGTGGGATGCGACCCCGCGTCTTCAGGACCTGAAGATTGCGGACTGCTCTGCCACGGCTATAGAGCGTGCTGCAGCCCAGATAGGGCCCAGGGGTATCAGGAGCGGAAAATACACTGTTGTAATAGACAGCGAGTGCGCTTCAAAGGTGCTCACCCCTGTCCTGAATGCCCTGGGAGGGTTCTCGCTGCAGCAGAAGAACTCGTTTATGGACGGGACAATCGGCAAAAAAGTATTCCCGGAAAGCCTCACAATAATGGACCTGCCACACTCCGCAGGAGAAACCGGTTCACGCCTTTTTGACAGCGAGGGCGTGGCTACAAGGGAGGCGGCAATTATTGAGAAAGGTATTGTGAAGGAGTATTTCCTCAATACTTATATAGCCGCCAAGATGGGTATGGCGCCCACCGTGGAGGATGCCACAAGGGTGAAAGTGTTGCCGCTGGGCGGATGTAAAACCAAAGAAGAGATACTGGCTAAAGTTCGGGACTGCATACTTGTAACCGGCTTCAACGGAGGCAACTCAAACTCCGCTACCGGCAATTTCTCATACGGAATTGAGGGTTTCATGGTCCGTGAGGGCAAGATTGCTTTCCCTGTAAAAGAAGCCCTGATGACGGGAGATTTCCTTACTCTCTGGAATAATCTTATATTTGCAGCGGAAGATGCAAGGTCCTGCCTGTCCAAACTCATTCCAAGCATTGCTTTTGCAGGAGTCGATATAAGCGCATGAGAACCGCCATAGTCATACTGAATTACAACACGAAGGAATATCTCCGGAAGTTCCTTCCGGGGCTCATTGCGTCTACCGAGGGTCTTGACGCGCAGGTTATTGTAGCGGACAACGCTTCCCGGGACGGTTCAGTAGAGATGATGAAAGAACAATTCCCTTCGGTTCCTCTCATGGTACTGGAAGAGAATTACGGCTTCACAGGCGGCTACAATAGGGCTCTTAAGGATATTGACGCAGAGTTCTTTGTGCTTATGAACTCTGATATTGAAGTACCCGGTGACTGGCTGAAACCGCTTCTGGCCTGGATGGACAGCCACCCGGACTGCGGCGCATGCGGTCCAAAGCTCATATCGTACCATGACCGTTCATCTTTTGAATATGCAGGGGCTGCCGGCGGCTATATAGACCGCTACGGATACCCCTTCTGCCGCGGCCGCATACTTCAGAAGCTGGAAAAGGATAACGGCCAGTACAACTCCCCGGTGGATGTCCTCTGGTGCAGCGGTGCCTGCCTAATGGTTCGCAGCACCGTCTGGAAAGTCCTCGGTGGTCTTGATGACAGATTTTTCGCCCACATGGAGGAAATCGACCTTTGCTGGAGAATGCAGCTTGCCGGCTGGAGGGTCACCAGCGTCCCGCAGTCTGTAGTCTACCACATTGGCGGCGGCACCCTCTCCAACGAGTCCCCCTTCAAACTGCGGCTCAATTTCCGCAACAACCTCCTCCTTCTGGAGAACAACCTGCCGGCCACATTTGCCGCTAAGGGCTGCCGTCATCCCATGTCCCGCACCCGCCGCCGCATCATTGTCAGGATGCTCCTGGACGGCTGCTCTGCCATGGTCTACCTCCTAAAAGGCAAATGGAGCTTCTTCAAGGCCGTCCTCACCGCACACAAACAGTACCGGCAGCTCCGGACTCCAGGTGTTATCCCAAATAATCCAAAACTGCCGGAAGGTCTATATAACGGCTGGATAGTCCCCAAAGGCCTATTTTGATGGTCTTTCGAAGCCGTCGCGCTCGCAGAGTTTGGATATGGTTTTGATGCGGGTGGCGGTATCCGGGTGGGTGGAGAAGAGGTTGGCCACTGAGCCAATAGCGGAAGTTCCGGGAGGGGTTGCACCGCCTGCAAGGGATTGAAGCTTCTCAAAAGCCTCTACCATAACCCAAGGATTGCGCTTTGCCGCAACCAGGAACTCATAACTGAATTCATCGGCCTCGCTTTCCTGTTTCTTGGAGAAATGGTTGGAGATGAGGGTCTGTCCTATTACACCTATCTGGGAATCGGTAAGGACTGCTACTTTGTCCGAAGTTGCTGCCACACCTTCAAAAGCCGCACTGGTGAGCATGCTGTTGCGCATTTGCTTGTATGTGTGCGAAAGCGCTACATGGCCAATCTCGTGTGCAATGACGGAGAGGAGCTGCTCATCGTTCATTAGGTCCATGATACCGGTATATACCCTTACGGAGCCATCTGCGCAGGCGAAGGCATTAACCTCATTGTTCTTGTAAACTTTGTAATTGAGAGGAATCTCTCCCACCTGCGTAAGCCTCTGGGTGAGGTTGCGGAGGCGCTTTGTGTATGCATCCGTTTCCGGAAGTACGGGACTCTGGGCGTCCAGTTGCACTACGTACTGCTGGACATATGCAATTACCTCTGACTCAGGGAGCATGAGTGCCTGGGCGGCATAAGAAGCGCCCTGCATGAGACGGGTAGTGTTGAGGCTTCCGCAGGAAGCAAGCAGCACGGTGGCTGCGACAAGTGAGAGAATGCGTTTCATCTTCTACAGATTTTTCCCAAATATACAAATTATTTCGTATATTGTGGCAATTTAATAACCGAAGTAAAAATGCGTGCAAGAAATCTGGCCATATTAGCGGCCCTTCTGCTGTCCATCCCCCTGCAGGCAGCTAAATTCATTGATATCAAAGTACTTGACAAGGATTACATAGTCCTTCAGTTCCGCGATGGAGAGGTCCGTTACAGAGATACAGGAAAAGGTCGCAGCGCCTACCTTGGACACACTTTCGTGGAAGGAGACGATACGCTGAAGACCTTCCTCCCCCGTTTCAACACCGGCACCACAGCCGGAGAGTGGTTCATATCGTCCCAGGACGACAAACGCCATAACAAAGTAGTCGCAATGTACCGGAAGTCCAAGCCCATGAATACCGACCATACGCTCACAAGCGAACTGGACCACTGGATATTCCTCAAGTTGGAAAGTCCCATGAAGCAGGGCTGCACGTACACCGTGAGCATTCCCTCCAGGAGCGGATCGGACAAGGCATCGGCAGAAGTCAAGTATGATATCTGGAGTTCCCGGTCAGAAGCAATCCACGTAAATGTTTTGGGGTATTCCACGCAGGAGAAGACCAAGGCTGCAGACCTTTATTACTGGCTTGGCGACGGCGGTCCCAGGGACTATAAGTCCTTCGAGGGCAGGAAAGTATGGCTCTATAATGTCAAAAACGGTAGCAGGCAGCAGGTGGGTAAGGTAAAGTTCTGGAAGAAGGCGGCGGAATGCACAAAGGAAGCAGGCGCCAAGAACCTCACCGGAAGTGATGTCTGGACCATTGATTTCAATACCGCCGCGCCGGGAACTTACCGCCTTGTGGTGGACGGAGTTGGCTGCAGCATGGATTTCGAGATAAAGCCCGACCTTTATCTGGAACCTTATAAGTACAGCGTCCTTGGATACTACTATATGCGCCTTGGAGAGCCCGTCCAAAATGGCCTCACACCCCGCCAGCCCATGTTTATTCCTGAAGAGAATCCCAACGGATTCACGGTATATAAGACAGACCTTCACCCCTGGCATCCGGAATGGAGAAAGCTGCGCGGCGACGTCTGGGACGAGCCACATTTCAAAAATCTCCGCCAGAGCGCCTTCTGGCAGCACCGTCTTCCGGGCAACCCCGTTAACACCGAGGTAAAGGGCGGCCACTCCGACGCCATGGACTGGGACCGTCACCTTGCCCACGTAAGCAACATCTACGATATGCTCCTCCCCTACATCCTCTCCGGAGGCCGCCTCAGTGAGGACAACCTTGGTATCAGGGAAAGCGGGAACGGCATCCCGGATCTAATTGACGAAGCCAGGAACGAGGTCGATTTCTTCCTCAGTATCCGCGACGGAGAAGCCTACTCACAGGGCGTTACCAATCCGGACAGGAATTGGAGCGTAATGTTCCAGGCCGGCTGCACAACTATGGCAGCCTGGGCCAATGCCGCCAACTGCGCAATGATAGGATATGCCTTCCACATTGCCGGCAACACGGAGCTTGAAAACTATTATAAGGATGAAGCCGTCAAGGCTTTCAACTTTGCCTCAAAACAGGAAAACCAGCAGCTTGACGACATGCAGGGAATAGGCCTTGAATCCATGCGTGGAAGGGATTTCAAGCAGATGGCGGCAGCGTTCCTTTACAACCTTACCGGTGACACCCGTTGGGAAGACATCGCCCAGGAGGAAAGCGTGATAAAGGGTGCCGACGATGACCGTATCCTTCTCCGCGGCCGCTCCGGCCACTGCCAGATTTGGGGCGTAGCAGCATATCTTACCTGCCCATGGGAACGTCATTTCCCTGTATTATATAGCAATATGATAAAAGCCCTGACAAAGGAAGTGAAAGAAGACCACCTTCTCCCTTCGCTTGAAAGGCCTTCAAGGCGTGCTGCTGACGACGTCCGCTGGATAACATCAGAGAACCTCCAGAGGGTAATCATGCTGCATTACTGCACAAGAGACAAGGCCCTGAAGCAGCAGCTGGAAACCGCAATGTATACAGAAGCAAGCTGGTGCCTTGGCCGCAACCCCGGCAACATTGTGGAAATGACCGGACTTGGCCAAAGACATATCACTGACTGCTATTCCACCGGCCGCAACGACGGCCTTCCGGGCACGCACCCCGGCCAGACCCCGTTTAACGGCACAGAAACCTGGTCACAGGGCGACGGCGGCGATGCCCGCATCATCCTCCGGTACTGCTACCCTGACTGGTGGAACGGCGGCTGGCCGCGCCAGGAATCCTATTTCAACCAGCGCTACTTCTGGGTAAACGGAGAGTTTACCCCTCGTGAAACCATGAGGGGCAAACTGGCGCTTGTGGCTTATCTTTACGGGATCAGGCCTTAGAGCTGGATGGTGAATTTCTGCACACCGGGCTTATACGGAATGTAGAATCCGCCTTTCTTTCCGGAATACTTTATTTCAAGGTCGTATACCGCGTCACGGAACTCTCTGTGTACGCGGTATGTTCCGAATCGGAGAGGGATGCAGGGTTCAATCAGCAATCCGTCAAACTGGGGCTTGATGCCAAGGATGGACTCGCTCACGGCCTTCCAGGTCCAGGCGGCGGTGCCTGTGAGCCAGCTGTTCTTGCCCTCACCGGGCTTGGCGGCGTCCTTGCCGGCTACCATCTGGCAGAACACGTACGGCTCCACTTTGCGTAGAGTCTGGTCCTTGGTGAAGGCAGGAGTAATCTTGCAGTAGTGGCGCCAGGCATCGTCCCGGCGGCCGGCCATGGCCTCTCCGATTATCACCCACGGGTTGTTGTGGCAGAAGATGCCGGCGTTTTCTTTATAACCTTCAGGATATGAACTTATTTCCCCGTATTCATAGATATACTTGGAGTACGCGGGTGTATTCAGTACTATGCCCTGCTCGCACTCCAGATACTTCACTGTGGCGTCCAGAGCTCTGTCGCAAAGACCATCGTCAGCACCAATGCGGGCCATGGTGCACCAGCCCTGGCTTTCGATGAATATCTTGCCTTCCTCGCACTCTTTGGAACCAATCTTATTGCCGTAATAGTCGTAGGCCCTGAGGAACCACTCTCCGTCCCAGCCAAACTGCTTAACGGCGCTTTCCATGGCCTTTACGGCTACTTTGACGTCTTCTGCGTCTTTGTCCCCTATCCTTTCCAGAAGCTCCGCGAAATCACGTCCCTGAGCAACAAACAGGCCGGCAATCATAAGGGATTCAGCCTTAGTTCCTTCAGTCTTGTTTTCAGTTGTCTGGAAGGAATCGTCCGGATTCCAGGAAAAGCAGTTCAGGTTGAGGCAGTCGTTCCAGTCGGCACGGCCGATGAGGGGCAGTCCGTGAGGGCCAAGATTGTCCGTAACATGCCTGAAGCTTATCTTAAGATGCTCCAGAAGCGATACTTCCGTACCGGGCTTGTTGTCAAACGGAACAGGTTCCTCCAGAATGCCGAAATCACCGGTTTCACGGATATATGCGACAGTCCCGAAAATAAGCCAGAGAGGATCGTCATTGAAACCGCCGCCGATGTCGTTGTTGCCGCGCTTTGTAAGGGGCTGGTACTGATGGTAGCAGCCGCCGTCCGGGAACTGCGTGGAGGCGATGTCTATGATGCGCTGGCGGGCCCGGTCCGGTATCATGTGGACTATTCCGGCAAGGTCCTGGTTGGAGTCCCGGAAGCCCATTCCACGGCCTATTCCGCTCTCAAAGTAGCTGGCGCTTCGGCTGAAGAAGAAGGTTATCATGCACTGGTACTGGTTCCAGATGTTCACGGTACGGTCCAGTTCCGGGACATCAGAGGACACGTTGAAGCGGCCCAGGAGGTTGTCCCAGAAAGCCCTTAGCTGCGCGAATGCGGCATCGGCTTTTTCCACTGTAGAGAATGCCTCCAGCATCTCCAGGGCACGTTTTTTATTGATTACTCCGGGGGCGACAAACTTCTCCTCCAGCGGATTCTCCACATATCCCAGCACAAACACCAGTTCCGTGGATTCTCCGGCATTCAGTTCCAGGTCCAATCGGTGCGATGCAATGGGGCTCCAGCCGTGTGCCCTGGTGTTGCCGGAAGTGCCGGCAAGTACCTGCTGCGGGGCCTCGAAGCCGTTGTACATGCCTATGAATGTCTCCCTGTCCGTATCAAAACCATCGAACGGGCGGTTCACGCCAAAGAAGGCGTAATGGTCCCTGCGCTCGCGGTATTCTGTCTTGTGATATATCACAGAACCCTCAATCTCCACTTCACCCGTGGAAAGGTTGCGCTGGAAATTCTCCATATCCGTGGAAGCGTTCCAGAGACACCATTCAGCAAACGAATACAGCTTGAACGACTTTGCTGAAGAGCTTGTATTGGTAATCTTAACCTTGTGGACCTCGCACCTTTGGCCAATGGGAACAAAGAACGTCACCTCTGCCTTGAGGCCGTTCTTCTGGCCAATAATCCTGGTATAGCCCATGCCATGGCGGCACTCGTAAAAGTCGAGGGCCGTCTTGCAGGGCTTCCAGCCGGGATTCCAGACAGAGTCATCGTCCTTAATATAGTAATAACGGCCGCCTGCGTCCATGGGAACGCCGTTGTAGCGATAGCGGAGTATCCTGCGGAATTTGGCATCCCGGCAGAAGCAGTAGCCACCTGCGGTGTTTGAAATCAGGGAAAAGAAGTCCTCCGTTCCCATATAATTGATCCAGGGCCACGGGGTGTCCGGGCGGGTAATCACATACTCGCGGGACGCATCGTCAAAATGTCCGAAACTGTTCATATTAGAATTTATACACTACAGATTCTGTGGAGGCCGATGAGCCGCCCACCATAAGTTCCCACTCACCTTCTACGGGTACCATATCCTGCTTTTCCTCACTCCAGCCAAGGAAAGTCTCCGGGGTAAGGCGGAAGCTCACTCGGACAGTTTCTCCGGCGGGAACTATTACCCTTTGGAAGCCGCGGAGGCTCTTGACGGGGCCTTCCGTATCGGCGAGATTGCGGGCATAGAGCTGCACCACTTCCTCTGCCTCCCGGTCTCCGGTGTTGGTGATGCGGACGCTGAGCCTGCGGCCCCTCAGGTGAGGTTTTCCATACTCCAGAGTGGTATAGCCAAGACCGAATCCGAATGGGAAAAGGGGCTCTCCCTGAAAATAGCGGTATGTGCGGCCTTTCATTGAATAATCCTCGAAGTCCGGAAGCTGTTCCACTGATTTATAGAAGGTTACGGGGAGTTTTCCGGAAGGGACTATGTCTCCGAGGAGGACATCGGCAATTGCGTTTCCTCCTTCCTCGCCGGGGTACCAGGCCTGGAGGATGGCATGGCAGCTTTCCGTTTCCGGCTCAAGTCCGATGGCGCTTCCGGAGAAGTTCACAAGGATCACCTTCTTGCCTGCGGCGTGGAGTGCCTGGAGCAGTTCCCGCTGAACCTCAGGCAATTCGATGGAGGTTCTGTCTCCGCCCTTGAACCCTGGTATTTCCACCTTCATTTCTTCCCCTTCCAGGCGAGGAGAAATGCCGCCTGCAAATATCACGGTCTCAATGCCTTCAAGCTTGTTGAGGATTGCCTCTGCCGGTTCTCCGGGAGCGACGATTCCGCCGCCGGGAATATAAGTCAGGTCAGGGATGCGCTCACGAAGGGCATCGGCAAGGGTCACCGTGAACTCTGGAATGGGGTTATAGTTGCCCCAGAGCATCTCGCGGTCGTCTGCATTGGGGCCCATGAGGGCAATGCCTTCAGTGCTTTCCAGAGGGAGGATTCCGCCTTTATTCTGCAGGAGAACCAGCGATTCCTGCGCCATTTTCCTTGCGAGGGAAAGATGCTCCGGACCTTCAACTATACTGTCCGGAAGGTCTGCCCAAGGGCCCAGGTTTCCATCCAGTTCTCCAAGGCGGATACGGGCGGCAAGTATGCGCTGGAGGGAACGGTCCACATCGGCCTCATCCAGAAGCCCCTTGGCTACGGCATCCGGAATGCGGTCGTAGAGGGAGCCGCACTCCAGGTCCGTTCCGTTGTGAACGGCGGCGGCGACGGCTTGCTCCGGTTCCTGAACATAGTTATGGTACTGGGGACCCACGAAGTCTTTCACGGCCCAGCAGTCGCTTACAACAAGACCCTTGTAGCCCCATTCTCCGCGGAGGATGGTATTTACAAGGTAATCATTTGCCCCGCAGGGAACGCCCCTGAAGCGGTTGTAGGCAATCATGACCTCCTGCACTCCTGCCTTGGTAACAAGGTCCTTGAAGGCAGGAAGATAGGTCTCGCGAAGGTCGCGTTCACTTATCTGCGCATCGAACTGATGGCGGTTCCATTCAGGACCCGAATGCACTGCAAAATGCTTTGCGCATGCGTGGGTTTTGAGAACTGGAGCATCTTCGGGGCCCTGCAGGCCGCGGACAACGGCCATGCCCATCTGCCCTGTGAGATACGGGTCTTCACCATAAGTTTCCATTCCCCTTCCCCAGCGGGGATCGCGGAAAATGTTTATGTTGGGGGTCCAGAACGTAAGGCCCTGATAGTGGCCTGCCGGGCCTTTCTCAAGGGCCTGACGGTTTTTTACGCGGGCCTCGTCACTGGCGGCGGTGAACACCTGTTCAAGGAGTTCCGTATCAAAGGATGCGGCCATGCCTATGGGCTGGGGGAATGTTGTGGCTTTTCCGTTGCGTGCCACACCGTGCAAGGCCTCGTTCCACCAGTTGTACGCGGGGATGCCCAAAGACTCGATGGGGGCCGACGTGTACCACATCAGGGAGGCTTTTTCTTCCAGATTCATCCTGGAAACAAGTGCCCGGGCCCTTTCTTCCGGGGTCTGCGGCTTTGGCGCACATGCGGTCGCAGCAAGCAAAATGGTCATAACAAAGGTTTTACGCATACACGTTATCTTTAATCTACAAATATATATAAAAATGCTTAAATTTGCATATAGCTTTTAGCCGTGGAAGTAATTATTTTATAACCAATATATTAACCACACGTCCTTGGTTCTTTTGCCCCAGGGACAAACACGTAATTGCATGAAACACAGCTTCTTATCCCCACGCATCCTTATCATTGGAGCTCTCTTACTGGCATCTTGCAGCCATAACCCCACCGTGAAGGTTGAAGGCGGGCAGATTCAGGGAATCGTAACCGATGGCATTGCCGTCTACAAAGGCATCCCCTATGCCGCACCGCCTGTCGGAGAGCTTCGCTGGAAGGCACCGCAGCCGGTAATTCCCTGGGAAGGCGTACGTGTGTGCGACTCGTTCGGCGCCCCTTCCATCCAGCCTCACCATGTAGACAGCGACGCCTACAAGCTCGAGTTCTTCTTTGACGGAGACCCGGAGTACAGTGAAGACTGCCTCTATCTTAACGTCTGGGCGCCGGCAAAGGGCAAAAATCTTCCTGTAACTCTCTGGATTCATGGAGGTGCTTTCTCCTACGGCTGGGGTTTCGAGCCGGAGATGGACGGTGAGGAGTGGGCAAAACACGGCGGAATTCTGGTGAGCTGCAACTATCGTTTAGGAATACTGGGCTTCCTTACACATCCCCTCCTGAGTGCAGAAAATCCAGATGGTATTTCCGGCAACTACGGCCTCCTGGACCAGATTGCTGCCCTCAAGTGGGTAAAGAATAATATAGCCGCATTTGGCGGAGATCCCAACAAGATAACTATCATGGGCCAGAGTGCGGGTGCCGGCAGTGTAAAGAACATGGTCACTTCTCCCCTTTCAAAGGACATCATGGCAGGTGCTATTTTCCAGAGCGGCGGAGGCATATCGGAAAGGAGCGTCCTTGGCGGAAGCCCACTGGCAGAGTCAGAGCAGCGCTGGAAAGACATGATGGACTGGGCAGGATATACTACGCTTGAGCAGATGCGCGCAGTAGATCCCCTGGAGTTCCTGGACATGGCAGGCAAATATTCTGCAGCCACCGGCAAGTTCCTTGGCTGGCCCGCCCCGGTTGTAGACGGCAAGGTTCTCCCGGAGAGCTTCGATTCCGCCGCCCGGGAAGGACGCATTGCCAACATCCCTTACATGATAGGCTTCACTCTGGACGATATGCGAGGGCTCACAGACGGAATAGTCCGTTTCTGCAACGCACGTGAGCAGGCCGGGACACCCGCCTACGCCTACCAGTTCGCCCGCCGTCTCCCTGACGATGGCCGCCCCGGTATCCTCCACGGCGCATTCCACTCATCGGAGCTCTGGTACATGTTCAAGAGTCTCCGCCTCAGTTGGCGTCCCTTCACTGAAGGCGATTACGCCCTTGCGGAAGAAATGATATCGGCCTGGACCTCCTTCGCCGCCACAGGCAAGCCTTCAGAAAACTGGACACCCTGCACCGCAGAGAATCCATCCTTCATGGTATTCAAACTGGGAGAAGACGACAAAACCGCTTCCGGGATGGGTGAACCGTTGGCGCAATAGTTTCCGCGTGGAGATAAGTGGCTGTATTACAGCATTATACACATTTACCCCTGGTCGATTTAACCCGGGGGTAAATAGTTAAAGACCTATCAATCAGTAATTTGGCTCCACGGAGAAACTTACAATCCTGAGGATTGCACGTGTGCATACCGGACAGAAATCCGGATAGGTGTTGGTGCGCATACGGCAGTCAGGAACAGGACGCCAGACGCCCAGGCGCTGGTTCCCCCCGCCTTCATACAGGCCAACTGTAACATCAAGCATATCTTCCCATTTGGAAGCGAAATCTACCTTAGTTGTAATGTTTGGTTCCCAGGGCTCAGTATCTGAAGGATATACGACTTCCGCCATCTCGTCATATGCATATTCATCGGCCAGGCCGCCGAATGCATGACCGAATTCGTGAACAAGTACGCGGGCAAATGTGGGATGGTCGCTGGCAACCAGAGTTATGCTGTTGAAGATGCCGCCTCCGCCGTATGTAGACGTGTTTGCCAGGACGATAATGTGCTCGCAGGGAGTTGATCCAATTACATCGTAAAGCTCCCACATAGAGGAAGTTGTGAGGTAGCGGCTGCTATAGAATGTGTCAAAGTGCGAATGCACTGCAGTACTTTTCCAGTCTCCCTTTCCAGGCATACTTATGCCGCTGTCTTTCGAGGGTTTGAATACTGCACGCACATTGAACTTATCTTTTGCGGAAGTAAACGGCTGGTGAGAGAAAAGAGCCTGACAGGCACGGATAGCATCGTCATAGAACTTGCTCTTCTCCTTTGTGGAATAGCCTTCAGAGACTATCACAATATCAATAGCTCCCTGGCCGGAATCCAAAAGTGTCTTTGATTCTGAAGGAGTTACCTTGCGAATGAGGATGTCATTAGGATCTATCCTGTGCCTGAGAAGGCAACTCTGTCTGGCGTGATTGTCCAGAAGGGTCACTTCAATATCCACCGGATACTTTGGGAAAGGCAGAAGGAAACTGCTCTGGAATGCCTTCTGAAGCGTCTTTGCTTCCTCCGTAGACTGCCATTCCTGAAAGAGCGATGAGAAACTGTTCACGTACAACGTTTCCCCGCTTGAAGGGTCAACAACGCGAATCTGGCCGTTGCCGCGAAGTGCCGGCTCACTCAGATTATGCTTTCTACCAGCCCATCCGTCACATTTCAAGGCCTCGTGGAAATAAATGGCGCTACGGGTCGCATCTCCGCAGAATACATAGTCCAGACGCAAGGTTGCATCTGAGAAATGTATGTCAAACTCCTGGGCATGAAGCCCCAAAGAAACAAACAGTGCTATAATGAGGAAGAATCTTTTCATAAGGCAAAGATAAACACTTCGTGCATTGAAAACAAATCCCCCGACCGTGGACGTAACCATCTGGTTAACAATTCATTAACTAGTTACCCCTGGACATTTTGACCCGGGGGTAAATATATAAACGTCTAATAATTAGCGAGTTGTCTCCACGGCTATTATAACGCAGCAAGGAGATGATCCCAAATCAAATCCAGTTCCTGCCTCATATTCTGGATGTTGGCAGTAGTAACGATCACAGCATCCTTTTCGGGCAGAATCAGGATATACTGGCCATTGGCGCCATCTGCCCTGAAGGCATTGTGGCGGCAGCGCCACATTTGGTATCCATAACCCTGCATCCAGTCGCTGGTTTCCTTGTTGAAGTATGCTTTGAAAGGGTTGTCAGGGCCATTTACCAGCTCTTCAATCTGCTTTTCGTTCACTCCCGCATTCACACAAGGGACCTGAGCGGCAGACATTTCAGAAACCCATTCTGCAGGTATTACTTGCTTTCCACGTAACTTGCTGCCGTTAAGAAGGCATAATCCCATTTTGGCAAGATCTTCCGTGAGCAGTGTCCGGAACGAACAGCTTCTCTTCAAGCACATTACCGTGTTGGAGAACCATAACGGAATGAAGGTCCTCGGAGCTGCCTGCAACGGCCTTCAGGTACGCCTCAAATGCATTGTCAAGGTCCGTGGAAGCTTTCCCGCGAGGCAGAAGTCCGTTCTGCTGCTGGCATGCGAAGGCCAGTATGCAAACGGATAGGAGTAGCATGAGTCTTTTCATGAGGTAAAGATACATCTATTTATTCTCCTAATAAAACAGCCGCTGTTTGTTTTGGTTTATTCCATGCTTTTTAGCATATTTGCGAAGGACGATGACAGACAGGATGATTTACAATAATTGTGCCTGTTATGAAACGCCGCAAGTTTAAAAAAGTAGTTCTTAATCATTGTTATCAAAGGTCTTCTGACCATGGTGTCCTGTTTTACGACATAAGGGACCATCTTGTTTTCTTTACAGTATTCAGTACAATAGCTGTACGCTATGATGTCAGGGTAGTGAAACTGGTCCAGATGCCGGATCATATCCATCATTCTACAATAGCGTCAAACATGGCCGATTTGTCCGGTTTCATCAGGGACTATACATCCATATTTGCAAAAGAATACAACAAGTCTTTCCACCGCAAAGGCCCGTTGTTTGAAGAAAGATACGGTAATGCCCTGAAACTCTCTGACAAAGCAGTCCGAACCAACTTACTGTACCTCGATAACAATCCGGTGGAACGAAAACTGGTGACCAGGCCGGAAGACTATCAGTTTGGATACCTGGCTTACAGGGCAAGCGACCACCCGTTTTCCGAGAAGATACGCCTGAGGTATGCATCAATGCCATTAAGGCGAGCTCTCAGGCAGGTGAAGAGTCTTCATAATGGAGGTCAACACCTGACATATCAGGTATTGACCAAGATGTTTGATACATTGTCAGACCCAATGGAAAAAGACCAACTCACAGACTACATTATCAATACTTATTCGGTAATAGACCATTCTCTGTCAAGCCGCTATTTCGGAGGTTACGAAAACGAACTGCTGGCAGCCGCGTCCAACACCGGAAGTGAATATGATATAAGCGAGAGTTTCATTGGCAAGGACGATAGATTCTATGCACAATTCTCATCAATGCTTAAAACTCATGGTATGGTGCAAGACATCCACGAGATTCTGAGCATGGAGGAGCAGCAGAAGTTCGATTGCTTTATGACTCTCAGAAGATTTACATCAGCTCCTAACCGCCAGATAGCCGCCTATCTCCATTTACCCGTGGAGACAAAGTATTGATTATTAAGTTGTTAAACAATTACCCCCGGGTTAAAACGCCCCGGGGTAAATACGTAATATGTTACAATTCAAATAGTTAGCCCCACGAGGAGTAAAGGGTAGCGGGGCCAAGGGCCTGCTGGGCAAAGGAGGCAAGGGTCAGGCTAATAAAAGCTGAAGCAAGAATTATCCGTTTCATAATGTGGTAGTTTTATGCAAAAATAACCAATACGTTTGTAAAAAGTTTTCCACTCTGTTCACTCTTTTGGCTTATTTGTTTAACAGGCTTGTAAAATAAAGGAAAGAGTCCTATCTTTAAAGTCAGAAACTAGTAATCATAACACTATATGAAAAAAACTCTCCTGTTCTTTGCAGCCGCACTCACCCTGGCCTGCACGCAGAAATCCCCCCAGGAACGTCTCACTAAAAGCGACGCCAGAATCAATGCCATAATTGCCCAGATGACCCTGGAAGAGAAAGTGAACATGCTTCACTCCAAGACAAACATGTCATCTGCCGGCGTGGAACGCCTTGGCATTGCAGATATGCACTATGCCGACGGCCCCTTCGGCATCCGCGAGGAAGGAGTTCCCAACGGCTTCCAAAGCGCAGGATGGAAGCTTGACAGTGCCACCTACTTCCCCACCGGAAGCGCCCTGGCTGCTACCTGGAGCCCGGAATTGGCTTACAAGTACGGCACCGGAATTGGCAAGGAAGCCCGTCTCCGCGGCAAGGACGTAATCCTTGGCCCCGCCGTGAACATCCAGCGCCTCCCCGTGGGCGGACGTACCTATGAGTACCTCAGTGAGGATCCAATTCTCTCCGCAGCCCTTGCCCTGGAATACACCAAGGGCTGCCAGGACCAGGGCACAGCAGTCTGCATCAAACATTTTGCCGTAAACAACCAGGAGACTAACCGCGGCAGCGTAGACGCCCAGCTGGATGAGCGCACCCTCCGCGAAATATACCTCAAACCCTTTGAGATGGCCGTCACCGAAGGTGGCGCCATGAGCGTCATGCCCGCCTACAACAAGGTTAACGGAGACTATTGCTCAGAAAACGAGCACCTCCTGAACGAGATTCTCCGCGGAGAATGGGGCTTCAAGGGCTTCACCGTCTCCGACTGGGGCGGCACCCACAGCACAATGGGCGCAATGCTCCACGGCCTTAACGTCCAGATGACCGGTTCCAACTACCTGGGCCAGCCAGTCATCGATTCCATCGCCACCGGCGCCCTTACGGAAGATCTGGTCGATGAAAAAGTCCGCCAGATTCTCCGCGTCCGCTATGCCATAGAAGCCGTCCCCGCCGATGTTGCAAACACCGTCATGACCTCCCAGCCGGAGTGCCAGGATATCGCTCTGCAGGTGGCCCGCAGGTCCATCGTTCTTCTCAAGAATGACGGCATCCTGCCCATCAAAGACGATGTCAGGAAGATTGCGGTAATTGGCCAGAACGCCGTCCTGAAGACCCAGAGCGGCGGAATGGGCGCAGGCGTGAAGGCCCTTTACGAGGTGACGCCTCTTGATGGCATACGCAGGCGCGCAGGCGATAACATAGAGGTAACCTACGCTCCCGGCTACAAGAATTTCCCCGGACGCCGCTGGGGTTCTGCTCCTGCAGAGCCCAATCCGCTGGAAGCATCGGCAATTGACGAGCCAGCAGATCCTGAATTCCTAGCCGATGCCGTTGCTCTGGCCCAGGAAGCAGACCTTGTAATCTTCTTCGGCGGCACCAACAAGAGCATCGAGACCGAGGGAAGCGACCGCAAGGACATCAAACTCCCCTGCGGCCAGGAAGAGCTCGTCCAGGCCCTTTACGCAGCCAATCCCAACCTTGCCACCGTCCTTATCTCCGGCGGGCCCACGGACCTGCAGGTGCTTGAAAAAGCCTCTCCTGCCATCGTCCAGGGCTGGTGGAACGGGAGTGAAGGCGGAACAGCACTTGCCGAAGTTCTTTTCGGAGACATCTCCCCTTCCGGAAAGCTTCCTTTCACCTTCCCCGTGAGGCTTGAGGACTCCCCCGCCTATGCCCTTGGCAACTTCCCCGGCAGCAGCGCCGGCGGCGACCTCTTTACCATCATGTTCCGCCCGGACGTAATGAAAATGTCCCGCGTGGAGCGCCAGAAACTCATCGACTCTCTCCCCAAGCCCGTCTCAGAATACACTGAAGGCTTCTATGTGGGCTACCGCTGGTTCGACACCAGGGAAATCAAGCCTATGTACGCCTTCGGCCACGGCCTCTCCTACGTGGACTTCACCTACGGCCCCCTCAAGGCCAAAACCGGCAAGGATGCCGTCAAGGTAAGCTTCACCCTCAGGAACGAGGGCACTATGGAGGCCGATGAAGTTGTCCAGCTCTACGTCCATCGCCCGGACGCCACCGTGGAATGGCCTGCAAAGGAACTCAAGGCCTTCAAGCGCGTTTCCCTCAAGGCCGGCGAGACCAGGACCGTAAAGCTTGAAATCCCCCTGAAGGACCTCCGCTACTGGAATGTAGAGAAGAAAGCCTGGGACCTGGAGCACGGCAAGTTGCAGATTCTCCTTGGTGCCGCCTCGGACGATATCCGCCAGAGTTCAGTAGTAACAATCTAAACCAACGATAATATGAAAAAGCTCATTATTGCAATTGCCGCTCTGAGCATGGCCTTAAGCGCCAATGCACAGCAGGCGCTTTGGAGCGGCCCTGCACCTGAATCTCCTGTAATAAATGCAGACGGAACCGTCACCTTCCGTTACCGTGCCCCAAAGGCAATAAAAGTGGAGGTAACAGGCGATTTTCTTCCCTCGGAGAAATTAGAAGTGGAATGGGAAGGCCGCAAAAGGACATTCGACGTTCCGGGATCACGTGAGCTCAAGGAAGGCAAGGGCGGAGTCTGGGAATACACAACAGAGTTTGTAGTGGCTCCGGACCTGTATAACTACACCTTCCGTGTAGACGGAGACACAGTGATAGACCCTCATAACATGTGGGTAAACCGTGACGTGGCTTCCCTTACCAGCGTTCTCCTGGTTCCCCAGGAAGGCGCCCGCAGCGACCTGTATGCCATTCACAACGTTCCCCACGGCACAGTTTCAAAGGTCTGGTATCACAGCAGTATCGCCGGTTTCGACCGCAGGCTCACCGTTTACACTCCTGCCGGTTATGAGACCTCAAAGGCAAAGTATCCCGTACTGTACGTGCTTCACGGCATGGGAGGTGATGAGGACGCATGGGTAACACAGGGCCGTGCAACGCAGATTCTGGACAACCTGATTGCCCGCGGCGAGGCAAAGCCCATGATTGTTGTCTTCACCAACGGCAACATCTCGCAGGAGGCCGCTCCCCTTGAGAACTCTACCGGTTATGTGAATCCCACAATGCAGCTTCCCAAGACTATGGAGGGCACTTTTGAAACATCATTCCCGGAAATAATAAAGTTCATAGACGGACGATACCGTACAATCGCAAAGAAGCAGAGCCGCGCGGTCTGCGGCCTTTCCATGGGCGGGTTCCATACTCTTTACCTGAGTATCAACTACCCTCAGCTGTTCAATTACAGCGGTATGTTCTCCGCAGCAGTCGGTGTGAGCGATCCTTCCGTAAGCCCCATCTACCAGGACTTCGACGCAAAGCTCAAGAAGTACTTTGCCGGCAAGCCCGCCCTCCTCTGGATTGGCTGCGGCAAGACAGACTTTCTGTTCCAGGCCAACAAGGAATTCATGAAAAAACTTGATGACAATGGCTTCAGGTACACCTACAATGAAACCGAAGGCGGCCACATCTGGAAGAACTGGAGAATATATCTGAGCGAATTTGTCCCTCTCCTTTTCAAATAACTTCATATTAATCAAGAATAACCCACTGAACTTAATTCATTTTGACATTTTAAGCATTTTTATTATCTTTGTAAATTAAAACAAAATGGCCCATGAAGATTGTTATTGAAGGCGCAGGACAGGTGGGTTCCCACCTTGCTAAGATGCTTTCCGCGGAAGGCAGCGAAGTCAGTGTCATTGACGACGATCCCGCCCGCATCAGCGCCCTTGCCTCACAGGCAGACGTGAACACCGTCCTGGGTGACACATCCTCCATCCAGAGCCTCAGGGAAGCAGGCTGCGCCAAAGCCGACCTTTTCATAGGCGTAAATCCCCTCAAGGCTCAAAGCGCCAACATAGTCAGCGCCCTCCTTGCAAAAAAACTGGGTACAGAGCGCGTTATAGCCAGGATTGACGACGAGGAGTTCCTCTCCCCGGAAAACAAAATCCTGTTCAAGGACATGGGCCTGGACATGATGTTCTTCCCGGAAAAGAGCGCCTCAGATGAAATAGTGGACATGCTCCGCCACAGCGCCTCCAATGAAAGCATGGACTTTGCCCGCGGAAAACTCCAGATGTCCGTATTCAAACTGGACGACGACTCCCCTCTACTTGACATGAGGGTTGCGGATTTCGCAAAGGCCGTGGCAGAACACAGCGCAGAAGCGGAATTCCGCATCGTAGCTCTCCAGCGCGAGGGAAAAACCATCATTCCAAAGTTCGACACTCCCTTCAAATTCGGGGACTACCTTTACATCATCTCCTGCCGTGAAGGCATGCCAACCCTTCTGAAGTTCCTTGGAAAGGACCGCATCGTCATCCGCAAGGTCATGATTCTTGGCGGCTCGGAAATAGCCCAGATGGTTGCGGAAAGACTTTTCGGAGACAACATGGAAGACATCAAAATCATAGAATCCAACCCCGTACGCTGCAGAAACCTTTCCCAGGAACTCCCCAGCTACGTAAACGTAGTTCAGGGCGATGCCAGAAACACGGATTTCCTCATCGAGGAAGACATCATGGGCTACCAGGCAGTCCTTGCCGTAACAGGGAACGATGAACTCAACATCCTTGCCTGCGTGGCAGCCAAGAAACTTGGTGTTCCACGTGTTATTGCCCAGGTAGAGAACCTGGAATATATCCATCTTGCAGAGGAAATGGGCGTGGATTCCGTGATTAATAAAAAACTCATCACCGCCGGGCGAATCTTCAAGTTCACACTTTCAGACAAAGTAAGGTCCGTGAGGTACATGAGCGGCATGGACGCAGAGGTTCTGGAATACACAGCCGCCCCCGGTTCAAAGATCACAAAGGCCCCCCTGAAGGACATCACTTTCCCCGTCAACGCAATCATAGGCGGTGTTATCCGCGGTGGAGAAGGTTTCATAGCAGTGGGGACAACGCACATAGAAGCGTATGACCGCGTTGCGGTATTCGCCCTTCCGGATGCAGTGAAGGAAATAGACAAATTATTCAGATAAAATATATGAGCATTCAGTCAGAAAACATTGAAAAATTGGTCGACAGGCGCGCCAAAGCCCGCCTTGGGGGCGGTGCAAAGCGCATCGAGGCCCAGCATGCCAAAGGCAAGAAAACTGCAAGGGAACGCCTTGAGTTGCTTCTTGACCCCGGTTCCTTCGAGGAGTTTGACATGTTCATGCATCACCGTTGCACCAATTTCGGGATGGAAAAGGACCACCCGGACGGAGACGGCGTCGTAACAGGATGCGGCACAATTGACGGCCGCCTTGTATATGTCTTCGCACAGGATTTCACCGTGAGCGGCGGCTCCCTGTCCAAGACCATGAGCGAGAAAATCACCAAGATCCAGGACATGGCCCTCAGAAACGGCGCCCCCTGCATCGGCCTTAACGATTCTGGCGGAGCCCGTATCCAGGAAGGAATCGACGCCCTTGCAGGATATGCAGAGATCTTCGAGCGCAATATCCTTGCATCCGGAGTAGTCCCCCAGATAAGCGGAATCTTCGGTCCCTGCGCCGGCGGTGCGGTATATTCCCCAGCCCTCACGGACTTCACACTCATGGTGAAAAACACCTCCTATATGTTTCTGACCGGCCCTGCGGTTGTTAAAAGCGTCACCGGAGAGGTTGTCTCACAGGAAGAGCTTGGCGGAGCATCCGTCCACGCCTCCAAGAGCGGTGTAGCCCACTTCGCGGCAGAAAGCGAAGAAGAAGGTATCGAGACCATAAAGAAACTTCTGAGCTACATCCCCCAGAACAACATGGAGACCGCCCCGGAGAAACCCACCTCTGACCCCCTGAACAGGGTTGACGATGCTCTTAACTCAATAGTCCCGGACAATCCCAACAAGGCATATGACATGTATACTGTCATAAAGAGCATTGTCGACGACGGGGTATTCTTCGAGATTCACAAAGATTTCGCAAAGAACATCATCGTTGGATTCGCCCACATGAACGGAAAGAGCGTGGGCATCGTGGCCAACCAGCCCAACGTGCTTGCAGGTGTACTGGACATCAACGCTTCCCGCAAGGCCGCTCGTTTTGTGCGCTTCTGCGACGCCTTCAACATCCCTCTGGTTACTCTGGTGGATGTTCCCGGCTTCCTTCCCGGAACACAGCAGGAATACGGTGCAATCATCACCAACGGCGCAAAACTCCTTTATGCATACGGCGAAGCTACCGTTCCCAAGGTAACCGTTACCCTTCGCAAAGGCTACGGAGGCGCGCACATCGTCATGAGTTGCAAGCAACTTCGCGGAGACATCAACTACGCATGGCCCTCAGCCCAGATTGCAGTAATGGGAGCAGACGGCGCCGTGAACATCCTTTACGCAAAGAACATGAAGGAAGACCCTGAAAACGCCGATAAGATCTTCGATGAGAAGAAAGCAGAGTACGAGCTGCTCTTCTCCAACCCTTACCAGGCTGCCCAGAAGGGCTATGTGGACGATGTCATTGAACCCAGGAACACACGTTTCCGCGTGATTCGCGCCCTCGAATCGCTTGCCGGGAAACGCCAGGAAATACCCGCTAAGAAACATGACAACCTTCCTCTATAGCTTCATTCTCACCGCAGGCGGTGACAGGATGGCCCTGACAGACCCCCACGGCTGGACGCTTACCCTCATAAGTGTCGGAACGGTTTTCGCGGCCCTCATCGTACTATACTTCATCTACAATTTCACCGGAAACATCTTTTCCGGGAAGTATAAGCGTAAGCCAAAGGCCAGGAAGGCAAAAGGTTCTCCGGATGCAGAGGTGGCGGCTGCCATCGCCCTTGCCCTTGACATGCAGGACGACGGTGACGTCTACGCAGCAATAGCCGCAGCCGTGAATCTCTACCTTACAGAGAGCGTCCACGACGTTGAGCCCGGTATCGTAACCATAGTCCGGACTCCTTCCGCATGGAATAACAAATCCCTCAGTTTCAGAAAATTACCAAGATAGATATGAAAGAGTACAAATTCAAGATCAACGGGAAAGAGTACAACGTGACCATTGGCGAGGCCGATGGAAAGAACCTTTCCGTAAATGTCAATGGCGCAGATTATCAGGTAGAGCTTGAAAACGCTCCTGCCGCAGCACCGGTTGCTGCTCCAGCAGCTGCGCCCAAGGCAGAGGCTGCTGCACCTGCAGCCCCCAAGGCAGCCGGCGATGGGGTAACCGTCAAGAGTCCTCTTCCCGGCATCATCATCAGCGTAGATGTCAAGGAAGGCCAGGCCGTCAAGCGCGGCCAGAAGGTAGCCGTCATCGAAGCCATGAAGATGGAAAACGACATTCTTGCCGAGGCCGACGGAACAATCACAGCCGTACATACCCGTAAGGGAGATTCAGTACTTGAAGGTGCAGACATAGTAACCATCGCCTAATGGAAACAGTAATAGACAGTCTGCAACAGTTCTGGCAGTTCACGGGATTTGCGAACTGCACCTGGCAGCATCTTGTGATGATACTCATCGGTCTTATTTTCATTACCCTTGGTATCGTCAAGCACTGGGAACCTCTTCTTCTGGTGCCTATCGGATTCGGAATGATCATCGGAAACATCCCGCTGTTCTTTGATCCGGAAACAGGCATGGGCCTCAAGATTGGCCTGTACGAAGAAGGCTCCGTCCTGAATATCCTGTATCATGGCGTCAGGAACGGCTGGTATCCCCCGCTCATTTTCCTTGGCATAGGTGCAATGACGGACTTCAGTGCCCTTATTTCGCAGCCACGCCTTATCCTCATTGGTGCGGCTGCCCAGCTTGGCATATTCGGCGCCTACCTGCTTGCACTCGTCCTTGGCTTCCTGCCCAACGAGGCCGGTGCCATTGGTATCATAGGCGGTGCAGACGGCCCAACGGCCATCTTCCTCAGCTCGAAACTGGCGCCGGAACTGATGGGTGCAATTGCAGTGTCGGCATACTCTTACATGGCTCTGGTGCCTGTTATCCAGAAGCCCATCATGTTGCTTCTCACCTCCAAGAAAGAGCGCCTTATCCATATGAACAAGCCCCGCACTGTGAGCCAGAGGGAAAAGATTATCTTCCCTATCGTCGGTTTCATCTGCACGGCTTTCATAGTTCCAAGCGGCCTTCCGCTGTTAGGTATGCTGTTCTTCGGTAACCTCCTCAAGGAAAGCGGCGTAACAAAGCGTCTTGCAGCCACTGCTGGCGGTCCGCTCATCGACGTGGTCACCACCCTCATCGGCCTTACAGTAGGCGCATCCACCCAGGCCGATGTTTTCCTGACCGGACGTTCCGTCCTGATTTTCGGCCTTGGTCTTGCATCGTTCGTTATTGCAACAACCTTCGGCGTGAGCTTCGTGAAGTTCATGAACCTCTTCCTGCCTGAAGGAAAGAAGATTAATCCGCTAATCGGAAATGCCGGCGTATCCGCCGTTCCGGATGCGGCACGCGTGTCAGAGACTGTTGGCCTGGAACAGGATCCTTCCAACCACTTGCTCACACACGCAATGGCCCCGAACGTTGCCGGGGTCATCGGTTCTGCCGTAGCGGCAGGTATTCTGCTGGGATTCCTGGGTTAGGCCTTAAGCCTTAAGAAACTGTAGCCGAAGCGTTTGCAGGCGGCTCTCTCAAGCTCTTCACGGTCTTTCGGATGGGCAATAGAAATAAGGAGCTTGGCCCTTTCGGCCAGGCTCTTTCCGCGTAGATACACTATGCCGTGCTCCGTGGCCACATACTGGGTCTGGAAACGGGTGGTTACTACACCGGCACCCGGAGTGAGATTCGCAACAATCTTTCCCTTGCCCTTTGCCGTACGTGAAGGCAACGCAATGAAGGTGCGTCCGCCCTCCGCCAGAGAGCAGCCATACATGAAGTCGTGCTGGCCGCCAACGCTGGAGAATATCATCTCCCCTATCGAATCTGCACAGATTTGACCGGTAAGGTCTACTTCTAAGGCAGAATTGATGGCGCAGGCACGGGGGTTCTGGGCAATGAGGAAAGGATCGTTGGTGTAGGCCACATCGAAGAATTCCATGCTCTTGTTGCGATCTATGTAATCGTACATTGGAGCGGAACCAATGGCAAGGGCGGCTACGCTGATCCCCGGTCTCACCTTCTTCAGGGAATTGTCAATTACGCCTTCCTTTATGAGACGGATGACGCCGTCTGTCATGGCCTCGGTGTGCAGTCCAAGGTGCTGATGGTGTTTTATTCCGTTCAGGACGGCATTGGGGATACCCCCGACGCCAATCTGCAGGCACGCGCCGTCAGGAATCTGGGATGCAACGTTTGCGCCGATTGCGGCTTCTACCGGAGTGGGTTCGCCAAAGACCATGGCAACAGGAGCTACGTCACAGTGAACGGCGGCGGTTATTTTGCTCTCATGGATGAGGCAGTCTCCGTAAAGGTACGGAATGTTTGGACTCACCTCTGCAATTACCACCCTGGCCACTTCAACTGCGGAAACGGCGATATCGGCCGATATGCCAAAGCTGCAGTAACCGTTCTCGTCGGGCTCGGAGCAGACTATGAACGCAACGTCCACGGGGAATTCCCCGCGGCGGAACAAGCCCGGAACCTCTCCGAGGAAAGCCGGAGTCATGCTGCCGTACCCGTCGGCCACATGGGCCCTCTGGTCCGCGCTTATGAATATGCTGTTCACAAGGAAGGAATCCTTGTACTCCGGCTTGCAGAACGGAGCAGGATCCTTGTGAACGTTGAATCCGGAGGTTATGGTGACATTCCTCAGTTCCGCATGGCGGCGGGCAAGGGCCTCCTGAAGAAGAACGGGGACGCTGGCGCCGCCCTGGCACGCAACGGTGTCACCGCTGCGGACAAGTTTTACGGCTTCGTCGGCAGATACGTAATTCATTAGCCTACAAGTTTTACAAAGAGTTTAAGATGCTGCTCCAGAAGTTCGAAGTCCTGGTCTGACAGAAGGCGGGAAACGCACACGCGGATACCGCACTGGCCGCTTCCTGTGGTATTCAGCGGAATTGCGGTGATACCGCAGCGCATGAGGGCGGCAAGAAGGTCGCCGTTACTCATGTCCTTGTATTCCACCGTATAGAAAAAGCCGTCCGATATGGTCTGCTCCATATCCTTGTCATAAACAAGGTGGAAGCCATAGCGTTCGAATATCTCCTTTGAACGATGCGCGCGCAAGCCGTAATTCCGGAGTTCCCTCACAAAGTTATACCTGCCTTCAACAGATGCTTCCATCATGGCGGAGAAGGCATACTGGGCAGAATGCGAAGCACCGGATGTATTGGTATACAAGTAGTTGAGGATGAAGTTGTCTCCAAACCGGGCCAACCCCCACTTTCTCTTGAGTTCAGGATACTCTCTGTTGAACAGTTTGTCAGATATGCACACCATTGCAATGCGCTCACCGGCATAACTGAATATCTTGGAAGCCGAAAGGAGCATTATGTAATTGTCCGTGTACTTGGCGACGGTGCTCTGGAAAGGCGGTTCATAAGGGACGGACATGTCCTTCCTGAAGTCCATGCAGAGGTATGCCATGTCTTCAAGGACTATTACATCGTACTTGGTGGCAAGTTCACCTATAATCTGAAGTTCCTCTTCCGTCAGGCATATCCAGGCTGGATTGTTGGGGTTGGAGTACAGTATGGCGGCTATATTTCCTTCCTTGAAATAAGACTCAAGCTTGTCGCGGAGTTTTTCCGCCCTGTATTCATAGATATCGAAGAATATATTCTTGATTCCAAGGATGTCCGGCTGACGGCCGTGAGCGGAGAAACCGGGACAGATGTACAGGATTGTGTCTTTCCCCGGCTGCAGCTGGGAGCACTCCAGGATGCTTGTGATGCTGCCCTGCATGGAGCCTACGGTTGGCACTATTCCCTTAGGGTCGATGTCTACGTCAATGAAGGCTTTCACAAAACGGGAACCGTTCTTCTTCAGCTCCGGAAGCCCCTGGACCGAGGGATAAATTGAGCACTTGCCCTCGTCCAGCGCTTTTTTCTGGGCTTCGATGCCTATGGGGCAGGCCGGAATCCCGGGGACACCGAATTCCAGATGCGAAAACTGCTCCCCTGCCTCCTGCTCCAGGGCGCCGCCTATCATGGCACACTGGCGGATGGTGGTTTGGGAAATATCGTCTATGCCGAGGTCCCGGAGGACATCGTCCAGAATCTGCTTGGAAAGAGGCTTTTTCATTCTTACTTGTTCTTTTGTGAGAATTCCAGACCGGCGTCAAACGCCTTTATATTGCTTTCCACCACCGCTTCTCCCTTGCGTCCGAAGATGCGGCGGATGCCTTCCCGGAGCTTTTCCGGCTCAAGGATGTGAAGCACGGCTGACATTGCGCCCAGAAGCACCATGTTGGCGCCTCTGGGGCTGCCAAGATCCTTCGCAATGGCATCTACGTCAAGAGCCACCACACGCGGCATCCTGTCAAGTTCCGCCATGACCTTGTCCATTTCCGGATAGTTGGGGATGTTTACGAAAGGGGCCGTGTTGGTTATGATCCAGCCGTCCTTGGAAAGGTACGGAAGGTAACGCAGGGCCTCCATGGGCTCGAGGGATACAATGAGGTCTGCACCGCCCCTGGGTATGAGGTCGCTGTGGATGGGGGCCGATGAAAGCCTGAGGTTTGACTGGACGTCACCGCCCCGCTGGCTCATGCCGTGGACCTCCGCCTGCTTGAGGTAAAGTCCCTGCTGGAGAGCTGCAGATCCAATTACTGTTGCGATAGAGAGGATCCCCTGTCCTCCCACACCTGCCAAAATGATATCTTGCTTCATTTCATGAATTCATTAAATGTTAACGTGATAATACCACGATTCACTTTTTTCCGGAATGGCGCTTAAGAGTCTGGATGCACTCGCGGCGGCTTATGATGACGGAGACGCCGTGGTATTCAATTTCTTCGCGGATAACCTTTTCCATATCCGGATAGTTCTTGGGAAGAGGGACGATGGTGCGTATGTGCGCGGGATCAACGCCAAGGCCGGCGCAGATAGCCTCCAGCTTGCCTGTACCCGCAGAATCCTGGCCGCCGGTCATACCCGTAGTAAGGTTGTCCGAGATGCAGACAAGGACGTCCGAGTTCTCGTTAATGCAGTCCAGGAGGCCTGTCATGCCGCTGTGGGTAAATGTAGAGTCTCCTATAACAGCAACTGAAGGCCATGTTCCGCTGTATGCGGCGCCGCCGGCCATGGTTACGGAAGCCCCCATCTCAACGCAAGTGTGAAGGGAGTGGAAAGGTGGCATCCAGCCAAGGGTGTAGCAGCCTATGTCGCCAAATACGCGGGCACCTTCATAGTCCTTGAGCACATTGTTGAGTGCAGTGAAAAAATCCCTGTGGCCGCAGCCCTGGCAAAGTGCCGGCGGACGCGGGGCTACAACCTCCGAGGCCTCGTAAGCTGGCAGCTTGGGAAGACCCAGTGCGGCACGGACGGCGTCCGGAGTGAGTTCTCCGTCACGGGGAACGGTATTGTCTATCCGCCCCTTTATGGTGTATCCGGTCTCAAATACACCTCTCAGGCGATCTTCTACAAGCGGCTGGCCTTCTTCAAGGACCAGGATGGTCTTTACCATGGAAGCAAGCTCAAGGGCGAGTTTCCTGGGGAATGGGTACTGGGATACCTTCAGTACAGGATAAGGGCAGCCGTCAGGGAAATTCTCCATAAGATAGTTGTATGCGATTCCGCATGCAATGATACCACCCAGGCTGTTGTCCGTTCCTTTCTTCAGGAAATTGAAAGCAGATATGGCGGCATCTTCTTCGAAGGTGGCGTAATCTTTTATGAGCTGGCGGTTGCGAACGCGTGCATTGACGGGAAGAGTAACCCATTGACGCGGGTTTGCAGGATATTTGAGGCTGTTCTGCTCACGGATGTCTCCCCTGCTTTCCACAACGGCGCGGGAGTGCGACATGCGGGTTGTAAGGCGCATGAGTACGGGGATTCCGCGCTTTTCAGAGTAGTCGAAGGCAGCGCGTGCCATGTCGTAGGCTTCCTGCTGGTTTGAGGGCTCGAATACGGGCATCATGGCAAAGGCACCGTAGAAGCGGGAATCCTGCTCGTTCTGGGAACTGTGCATGGAGGGGTCGTCGCAGGAGGCAATGACCAGGCCGCCGCCTGCACCCGTCATTGCAGAACCCATGAACGGGTCTGCGCAGACGTTAAGGCCAACGTGCTTGAAGCACACCAGGGCACGTTTTCCGGCATAGGACATGCCAAGAGCCCCTTCCATGGCAGTCTTCTCATTTGTTGTCCAGTGTGAGTGGACATTTCTTTCCTTTGTAAGGGGGTGCTGCTGGATATACTCCGTAATCTCTGTGGAAGGAGTGCCGGGATAGGCATAGACGCCGGAAAGGCCGGCATGAAGGGCTCCCAGTGCAAGAGCCTCATCTCCAAGTAATAGGTTTCTATCGGCCATAGTGTTATCAAATCAAGTGACTACAATATTAACAATTTTAATCCAAATTTCCTATTTTTAGTTTATAATTTTAAAGAAAGACGTGCTATTTGCTTAGTTTATGCAATCCAATAGAAACTCATTGCAATTTGCAAGAATTTTTATTATTTTTGCCATAATAACCGCAATACTAAAAACAAAGTATATGGACAAACTCCAGGAACTAACCCAGAAGCTCTATCAGGAAGGTCTCTCCAAAGGAAAAGAAGAAGGCGAGGCCATTGTAGAGGCTGCAAAGAAAGAGGCGGAAGCCATTGTCAAAAAGGCAAAGGAAGATGCTCAGGCAATTCTTGACAAAGCCGCCAAGGACGCGGAAAGCCATAAGATCAAAATGGAAGGAGACGTTAAGATGGCTTCCCTGGAAGCCCTCCAGACAACCCGCGCCGCCTTAGAGAATCTGGTGGTGGCATCGGCCGTGGAAAAGCCCGTCAAGGATGCCCTGTCGGAAGAGAAATTCGTAAAGGAAATAATTTCCGCCGTAGCATCAAAGTTCTCCTCCCAGGAAAGCGCAGACCTTGCCCTTGTCCTTCCTGAAAGCCTCAGGGCCGGCCTGGAGCCCTTCGTCAAGGGAGAACTTGCCAAACTGGTTGGAAAGGGTGTCGACGCCACATTCTCCAAGAAGATAGGCGCCGGATTCAAGATTGGCCCAAAGGATGGAAGTTACTTCATCTCCCTCACGGACGATGCCTTCATCGCCCTCATCGGAGAGTACCTGAGGCCAGCCACAAAATCTCTTCTGTTTGGTTAATGAGCAATTTTGAGTATATAATCTCCAGCCTTCCATGGCTCACAGCGGATTATAAGTACGCCGACGGGCAGGGTTTCAAGGACGTAATCTCGGAGATAAATGACAACCTGGGGGAGAAAGACTTGGCAGTGCTGGACTTCCTCCTGAAAGGATTCAATCCGGAGAGCTTAAATCAGGACTTCTACACGGAAGCCCTCGCCCATCCCTGTAAGTACATCCGTGAATACTTCCGTTTCGACCTCAATCTCCGTAACGCCAAGGTGCGGTATCTCAACCGCCAGCTCATGCGAGATCCGGAAACGGACGTCCTCACCGGCAAGGCCTCCGCGGATAACGAGTCCAGGGCCGATATCGACGGTTTCCTTTTCCGCGGCGGAGAATTCGAGGAAGCCATACAGGTGGATTCAGTGCTTGAAAGCACGGACCTCATAGACAGGGAGAAAGGGCTGGACGACATAGTCTGGAAAAAGGCGGACGCCCTGTCCACTTTCCACTATTTCGACATTACGGCCGTCCTGGCGTATGTATCAAAACTGCATATAGTGGACCGCTGGCTTGCCCTGGATGAAGACCAGGGGCGGGAACTCTTCCGCAAGCTTGTGCAAGAAGTACGCGGTACTTATAAAAGTGTAAAATATCAAGAACAATAATATGAAAACCAAAGGAATAGTAACCGGCATCGTTTCCAACCTTGTTACTGTAAAGGTAGACGGTCCTGTGGCAGAAAACGAAATCTGCTACATTGACCTTCAGGGAGTGAAAATGATGGCGGAAGTCATCAAGGTCAGCGGCAAGAACGCCTCCGTGCAGGTGTTTGAAAGCACCCGCGGTCTAAAAGGCGGCGACGTGGTGGAATTCGAAGGCAGGATGCTTGAGGTCACCCTTGGCCCCGGCCTTCTTTCCAGCGTGTACGACGGTCTCCAGAACAACCTTGCAACCATGCAGGATGTCTTCCTCCAGAGAGGTGAATACACAAACCCTCTGGACCATGAGAAACTCTGGGACTTCACGCCCATTGCCAATCCGGGAGACAAAGTCGCGGCCGGAGACTGGCTTGGAGAAGTCAAGGAAGGCTGGCTGCCCCACAAGATTATGGTTCCGTTCTCTTTTAAGGGAGACTTCACGGTCAAGAGCGTCAAGGAAGCCGGCCAGTTCAACATTGATACCGAAATTGCGGTCCTGGTCAATGCAGAAGGCGAAGAAGTTCCTGTAACCATGACCCAGAAATGGCCCGTCAAGGTGGCCGTAAAGTGCTATAAGGAAAAACCCAGACCGGACCGCATCATGGAAACCGGCGTCAGAGTCATAGACACCCTGAACCCCATAGCAGAAGGTGGTACGGGCTTTATACCCGGACCTTTCGGCTGCGGTAAAACCGTGCTCCAGCACGCTATTGCAAAACAGGGAGACGCTGACGTCATAGTCATGGCCGCCTGCGGTGAGCGCGCCAACGAGGTAGTGGAAATCTTCACTGAATTCCCTGAACTCATAGACCCTCATACAGGCCGCTACCTCATGGAGCGTACCACTATTATATGTAATACGTCAAATATGCCGGTTGCTGCCCGCGAGGCCTCCGTGTATACCGCAATGACCATCTGCGAGTATTACCGCGCCATGGGTCTCAAGTGCCTCCTGCTGGCAGACTCCACATCCCGCTGGGCACAGGCCCTGCGTGAAATGTCCAACCGTATGGAAGAGCTTCCTGGTGCGGACGCCTTCCCGGTGGACCTGTCGGCCATCATCTCCAACTTCTACTCTCGCGCAGGAATGGTTATCCTGAACAACGGAGAGCGCGGCGCGGTCACGTTCATCGGCACCGTATCCCCTGCCGGCGGTAACCTAAAGGAACCCGTAACGGAATCCACCAAGAAGGCCGCCCGTTGCTTCTACGCCCTTGAACAGGGCCGTGCAGACCAGAAGCGCTACCCTGCCGTGGGCCCGCTGGAGTCCTATTCAAAGTATCTGGACTACCCGGAAATAGTTTCTTACCTTGATGAAACCGTAGAGAAAGGCTGGGTGGAGAAGGTGCTCCTGGCAAAGAACATAATCCGCCGCGGTAAGGAAGCCGCAGAGCAGATCAACATCCTTGGTGACGACGGCGTCCCCATGAGTTACCATGTAAACTTCTGGAAGAGCGAACTGGTAGATTTTGTAATCCTACAGCAGGATGCATTCGACGCCATAGACGCCCTCTGCCCTCTGGAACGCCAGAGATTCATGCTGGATCTGGTCCTTGGCATCTGCCAGAAGGACTTCGACTTCGAAGACTTCGAGAAATGCCGCGAGTTCTTCAAAAACCTCATCAACGAACTCCGCCAGATGAACTACTCCGCCTACAAGAGCGAACAGTTCTGGGCATACAATGAATCCGTTAAGAAAATGACTGCGTAACCATGAAAGCATATCAGAAAATATATACCAGGCTGGAAGGCATCACCAAGGCAACCGTGTCGCTGCGCGCAAAAGATGTTTCCAACGACGAACTTGCAGTCGTTGGAGGTAAACTGGCACAGGTGGTGCGAATAAAGGGAGACCTCATTACCCTGCAGATATTCTCCGGCACGGAGGGTATTCCCACCAACGCAGAAGTCACTTTCCTTGGGGAACCGCCGGTTCTCAAAGTCGGCGAGCAGCTTGCAGGCCGCTTCTTTGACGCTTACGGCCATCCCATCGACGGAGGTCCTGAAATAGACGGAGAACCGCGCCAGATTGGCGGTCCTTCCGTGAACCCGTACAAGAGGCGCCAGCCTTCACAGCTCATCCCCACGGGAATCGCGGGTATCGACCTTAACAATACCCTTGTCTCCGGCCAGAAGATTCCCTTCTTCGCAGATCCGGACCAACCCTACAACCAGGTCATGGCAGATGTTGCCATCCGCGCGGACGTAGACAAGATAATCCTTGGCGGCATGGGCCTCTCCAATGACGATTACCTTTACTTCAAAGGCCGTTTCGAGGCCGCCGGCGCCCTGGACAAGATCATATGCTTCATCAACACCACGGAGAATCCTCCTGTGGAGCGTCTCCTGGTGCCTGACATGGCACTTACTGCTGCGGAATACTTCGCCGTGGACAAGAACGAGAAGGTTCTGGTACTGCTTACGGACATGACACTGTACGCGGATGCGCTCTCTATCGTCTCCAACCGCATGGACCAGATTCCGTCCAAGGACTCCATGCCAGGCTCCCTGTATTCGGATCTTGCAAAGATTTACGAAAAGGCTGTACAACTGCCCACGGACGGTTCCATCACCATAATTGCCGTTACTACGCTTAACGATGGCGACATCACCCACGCCATCCCGGACAACACCGGTTATATCACGGAAGGCCAGCTGTACCTTAAGGCAGACACTGACACAGGAAAGGTCATCATTGACCCGTTCCGCAGCCTGTCCCGCCTCAAGCAGCTTGTCCAGAACAAGAAAACCCGGGACGACCACTCACAGGTCATGAACGCCTCCGTCCGCCTGTACGCAGACGCCCAGAACGCAAAGACCAAGCTGGAGAACGGTTTTGACCTCAGCGATTATGACCACCGCTGCCTTGCGTACGCCAAAGACTACGCCCGCGAGCTCCTTGCCATAGACGTCAACATTTCCATCACGGAAATGCTTGACACCGCCTGGAAGCTCTTCGGCAAGTATTTCTCCCCAGCGGAAATAGGTATCAAACAAGCTTTAATTGATAAATACTGGGTCAAATAATGGCCATCAAATTCCAATATAACAAAACCTCGCTGACGGAGATGGGCAAGCAGCTCAAGGTCCGGCAGAGGGCTCTCCCTACCCTTCAGAACAAGGAGAGCGCCCTCCGGCTTGAAGTGCGCAAGGCCAAAACTGACAGCGAGCGCCTTGTACAGGAACTGGAAGACGCCCTCCACAGATACGACTACCTTGCCGCCCTGTGGAATGAGTTCGACCCCGGTCTCATTTCCATCACGGATGTTGAACTTTACACCAAGAAGGTTGCCGGCGTGAAAACCCCGGCCCTTGGTGAGATAAAGTATGATATAAAGCCTTTCAACGCATTCGTAAAGCCAGCCTGGTACGCTGACGGCGTAGCAATCCTAAAGGAACTCTCGCGTCTGGGTATAGAGTCAGAGGTATACGTAGAAAAGGCCAGAATCCTTGACTACAACCGCCGCAAGACAACCCAGAAGGTGAATCTGTATGAAAAGGTGCAGATTCCAGGCTACCAGGAGGCAATCCGCAAGATCAAACGTTACATGGAGGACGAGGAAAATCTGAGCAAGGCATCGTCCAAGATAGTTAAAAAACGCCACGCAGAGGAAGAGGAGGCCTCGGAGCCATGATTACTCCCATGACGAAATACTCCTTCATTCTTTTGAACGGAGAACAGCAGGACCTTCTGGAGAAACTCCAGGAACTGGGCCTTGTGGATATTACGCGTGACGCCAAAGGCATAGACGACCAGTCCCGCGAGCTATGGAGCCAGTTGGAACTCATAGATGGACTCATCCAGGGCCTGGAGAAGGCAGACGTTCCGGAAGGAACAGTGCCGGAAAGGATAGACGGAGACATAGTCCGCCTTGCCGGAGGCCTTCTCATGCGCTACGCAGAAGATTCTGACGCCATAAAAACCCTGAACAAGGAGCGTGACGCCATTAAGGTTTGGGGCAACTATGACCCCGAAATCCTTCGGCAACTTCAGGAAGCAGGCGTTCCCATTCATTTCCATTGCGTTTCAAAGAAAGCCTTCAAGCCGGAGTGGGAACAGGAATATGCTCTTTCCATAGTATCAGAGGAAAAGAGCGGCATCTGGTTCGTGGTTGCAGGAGAAGAAGACCTGCCAGGAGAACTTCCCAAGCCTCAGATGAGCCTTGAACAGAAAGAAAAGGAACTGCGTGACAAGGAAGCGCATTTCCAGCACCTCATGCAGCGCCTAGCCTCTGCTAAGGAGCGCATTCCTGAATTGAAGGAACTCCGCTCAAAGACCTTTGAAAAGCTGGATCTTCACCTTGCCGGATGCGCAGCTACCCCCGCAGCAGAAGATACGCTTGTCACCCTGGTCGGCTACGCGCCGGATGAGTGTCAGGACAGCGTAACATCTGCTCTGGACGCCTCAGGAGTATTCTATCTGAAGGATGCGGCACAGGTAGAGGACAATCCTCCCATCACCTTCCGCAACAACAAGTTCGTAAAGATGTTCGAGACCCTTACGGACATGTATGGAAGGCCAGCATACGACGGATTTGATCCCACTCCTTTCATATCCGTATTCTTCCTCCTCTTCTTTGCATTCTGCATGGGAGACGCAGGTTACGGACTCATCCTGATACTTGTTGGCCTGCTGCTCAAGAAAGTACCTTCATTCAAGGATATGGCAGGACTGGTGGTTACTCTTGGTATAGGGACGGTGGTGATTGGATTCTTCTTCCATACGTTCTTTTCCATGGACATTTCCCAGTGGGAGGTATTTGCTCCTATAAAAGGCATCTTCCTCCCCGCCCAGATAGCCGGAAATGATGCTACAATGGTCCTGGCCCTTGCGGTTGGTATACTTCATATCTGCCTTGCCATGGTTGTCAAGACCATCCATGAGACAAAGACAAAAGGCTTTACCGCCTCCCTTGGCACCTGGGGCTGGACCCTCCTTGTAGTAGGCGGTGTAACCGTTGCGGCATTTGCCCTTGCCGGCGTACTTGATGCAGCGCTCACCAAGTGGATTGTAATAGTCCTTGGCGTTGTCTCCGCCCTTGGCATCTTCGTGTTCAACGACCCCAAGCGCAACAAGCTGGCCAACATTGGAATGGGTCTCTGGGATACCTACAATATGATTACAGGCCTTGTTGGAGACGTACTCAGCTATATCCGCCTGTATGCCCTGGGTCTCGCCGGCAGCATGCTTGGCATGGCGTTCAACGACATGGGAACAATGATTCTGGGAGACTCTCCCAACATAGGCAAATGGATAGGGTTCCTGCTCCTTGTCATTTTTGGACACACTCTTAACATTGCCATGTGCGCCCTGGGTGCGTTTGTACACCCCTTGCGCCTGAACTTCCTGGAATTCTTCAAGAACGCCGGATACGAGGCCTCCGGCCGCAACTACAACCCCTTGAAAAAATCTTTAAACAAACAATAACATTATGGAACAGATTTTAGCTTACCTAGGACTGGGTCTGGTACTTGCCCTTGCAGGTATCGGTTCATCCATCGGCACCACAATCGCCGGTAACGCGGCTGAAGGTGCACTCAAACGCAAACCGGAATCTTCCGGAAGCTACCTCCTGCTGTCCGCACTACCTTCCACCCAGGGTATCTACGGCTTTGTGGCTTTTCTGGTGATGATGGGTAAATACACCGGCGGCTCCATCAACGGATGGATTTGCTTCGGCGTCGGCATCTCCGCAGGTCTTGCCTGCCTCATTTCCGGCATACGTCAGGGCCAAGTCTGCGCCAACGGTATCGTGGGCGTATCACAGGGTCACAACGTTGTCACCAACACCCTGATTTACGCCGCTCTCCCTGAATTCTACGCAATTCTGGGTCTGGTAGGTGCCATTCTGGCGCATTAGGGCATACATGCGGCCGTGATGGTAACTTGTTGTAGATCAATATATTAAATAGTTATCCCTGGGCAGTTTTATCCAGGGATAATTATTTAAATCATTGATAATCAAGCACTTGGCGTCACGGGCTAATACTCACGTGGGCCAAAGATATCGGTGCCGATGCGCACCATAGTGGCCGAATGCTTCACGGCAATAGGCCAGTCCCCGGACATGCCTATTGAAAGTTCCGTTAATTGCGGGTACTGAACCTGCAGCCTTCTGAACAACCCCTCAATCCTCTCAAAATCATTCTCCACCACAGACATGTCATCCGTATTGGTTGCCATGCCCATGAGGCCGATAACATTGACACCAAAGGCTGGAGAGGGTGTTGGCGCAGAAAACTGTGGCCGCCCATGGCCACATGAATGGGAGGGACCCGCCGAAGGTGGGAGGGACGAGGTCGAAGACCGAAGGTTTTCAGCGCCAATACCCTCTCCAGACAAAACAGACTCTATCTCTTCTTCTGTGAGGCCATGCTTGGTCTTTTCGGCGCCAAGGTGGAGTTCCAGAAGGATGTTTATTAAGCGACCGTTCTCCACAGCCCATTTCCTAATTGCTTCCAGTAGATGGAGGGAATCTACAGACTGGACCAGGTCCACGTACGGGAGCACCTTCTTGAGCTTGTTGGTCTGGAGGTGGCCTATGAAGTGCCACTGAACGTCAGATGGCATCTGAGGCACTTTGGCGGCCAGTTCCTGCGGCCTGTTTTCGCCGAATATCCTCTGCCCCGCTTCATAGGCTTCCATAAGCCTTTCTACCGGATGGAACTTGGACACGGCAACAAGCTTCACCCCTTGAGGCAAAGCATTCCAAAGCTGCTGAAGATTATCCTTAATCACCTCAAAATGCAATTGTAAATGAAACAAGCGGCGCATTAAAAGGAGCATAATAAGATGCTGCGGCTGAAACTTTAGTGCTTTTGGTATTCAGTTTGAGCACTTCCCTCTCCCACGGCAGCAACCAGTATCCAATGCAGGCACTAAGGATGCCAAACCCAGCGCCGGCAAGGACATCGCCAGTCCAGTGCCAGTTGTTGTAAATGCGGAGGAAGCCTGTAACTGCCGCCGATGAATACGCTGCCAAACCCCACCAGGGGCCATACTCCCGGCGCACAAGTTCCGCACCCATAAACGCCATTGCAGTGTGCGCCGATGGAAATGAATACTTATTCCTTCCATTGGGCCTTTCCACTCCCGTAATCCACTTGAGTCCATGCGTAATTGCCATCATGGATACAAATGAGGTCCCGAGTACGCAGCTCCTTTCCTGCCAGGTATAATGGCCATCGGCAAAAGGAATAGCAATTGCGTATGCAAGAGCCGGAGCAAACTGGAGATAATTGTCCAGCGGGAACTGCTTCCCTCCGCTAAGAGACTGCGACCAGTCCCGCACGGCGTAGTTAATGTCCCAGATAAAGCCTTGTTGCGCACCTGAAGGGTACGCAACAAGAATAAGGGATATAACTGCTACCGTGATTCTTTTCATTACCTGCGGTTTTTCCTGGCCTGTTCCTGCTGCATCTGGCGCTGCATCTTCTGGGCTTCTTCAAGCCTCTGCTGCCATTTGCTCTTTGGAGCAGGTTTGTTCTCAGCTGCCTTTACTTTTGCAACAATCTCCTCTGGCTTCACAATCCACTTGCGGATTATCCAAGTCTCAAGCATGGTGATGAGGTTGGACAGGAGGTAGTAGTAACTCAAGCCGGACGAGAGGTTGTTACAGATGAAGAACATCATGATGGGCATCATGTACAGGCTCATGACCTGCATCATCTTGGCGTTGGGGTCATTACCAGTCTGCTGCTGCATGGTGACCCTGGAGTAGAAAAACATGGATACAGCCATCAGAAGGGCGAACAGGGAAATGTGATCCATACCAAGGAAACTTGTTCCCCAGTGAATGAGATCGTCATAAGCGCTGAGGTCCTCTGCCCAAAGGAAAGGCTGCTGGCGCAGTTCTATGGATGCCGGGAAGAAACGGAACATGGCCCACAGGATAGGCAGTTGGAGAAGCATGGGGAGGCAGCCTCCCATCATGTTTACTCCGGCCTTTTTGTACAGTTCCATGGTTTCCTGCTGCTTCTTCATGGCGTCTTCCTGCTTGGGATACTTGGCGTTTATCTTGTCCAGGAAAGGCTTCAGCGCCTGCATCTTTGCACTGGAAGCATAGCTCTTGTATGCCAGAGGCAGAACCACAATCTTGATGATGATGGTCATCAGAAGAATGATGATACCGAAGTTGGTTATGCCCTTGTGCAGCCAGTCAAACATAGGGATGATAATCCACTTGGTGAAATAGCCGATTATCTTACCGCCCAGCGGAATCACCTTCTCATAGGAATGATCGTACGCCTTGAGGCCCTTGTAATTGTTGGGGCCGAAGTAGAACTCGAAATTGGCGTGGCCGTCGCCGCCTTCCAGTTTGAGGTCTGCCTGCATCTTGGCGCTGCAGTTCATGAGGTCGTGGGACGGGCTTTCCTTGGGAACGAAATCGATGGCAAACTCACCGTAGTTGAAGTACTCCGGAGCGCGCATGATGGCGCTGAAGAACTGCTGCTGGAAAGCGAACCACTCAATGTTGTTGTTGAAACGCTTGCTTCCCTTACGGCCGTTGCCTATGTTCTCCGGCTTCTTGTCGTCCGGGAAATAATAATTGAGACGGGAGTACTGGGTCTCATTCTTGTATCCCTTCTCCATACGGGGAAGAGTTGCATGGAAGTCAACAGAAATACTCCTGGAGCGGTTTGCGTCAAGGTTCATGCCCACGAACGAAATCTCTTCGTCCAGGGAATAGGAATCTTCCCGGAGCGTATACTTCTGCTGTATGTAGCCGCCCCCTACCGGGAGACGCATTACAAGAGTTTCGCTATTGGACTCTTCCTGAACATACTGGAAGGTGAACTTCCTTGTGTCTATGGCCGTTGGGGCATACACGGTATAACCAAGTTCCGACTTTCCTTCCTTGAGGATATAAAGGTCTGTCTTGTCGTAATTGGTGTAGTCCTTCACACGCACGGAAAGCGGCTGGGCTCCGCGGGTTGTGAAAGCTACCTCCAGCTTGGAATTTTCAAGCGTGAAAGTCTGTGCCTCTGCCTGTGCGGCTGCGTTAAGGAGGGCGTCTGAATACTGCGGTGCAGCAACTGCAGGGGCCGATGCCTCCGGCGCAAGGACTGCCTCCGGATGCTCCGCCTTATATGCGCTGTCAAGCTGCCACTGGGCATATTCCTCCGCAAGGCGTGCGGAATCAAGCTGTGCCTGTATTTCCTGCTGTTTCCTTACCTGCTTGCTCTGATATCCGAAAAAACCAAACAGAATAAGTGCAATAAGTACAAATCCGATGATTGAATTCCTGTCCATCTCTCTCTCCTACTCCTCTGTTTCAATGCTGCGAATCTTGGCCTTGAGCTCTTCCAGGCGCACCTTGGCCGCGTCAATCTTTTCCTGCATCTGGGCCTTGAGTTTCTCTGCACCCTTGGAAAGACCAAAGAAGCCGATGTTGTTCTCATAGGTCTGGATCTCCTGCTGGAGGGCGTTGAACTGCTCCTTAAGGCGGTCTTTCTCCGTAACGGGCTTGCGTTCTCCTCCGGGACGGTTTCCTCCTCCCTGCCTGCGCGGTCCCCTGCCGCCAAAGCCGGGGAACTTCTCTGCCATTGCCTCACGGTATGCGGCGTTGATTGCATCCTTCTCCTTGAAAGGAACAAAGCCTATGGCATTCCACTTCTCCTGGAAAGCGGCGGCGCCGGATTCATCTCCTTCGTAGGCCTTGATTTCCTCTATGAGGGCTTTCTTGGCCTCCAGGTTTGCGCCCACGTTTCCGGGACCGGCGGGGCGGTTGTCACGGGCCGTGAAGAACTCATCGCAGGCAGCGCGGAAACGTTTCCAGATCTGCTCGCTCTTCTTGCGGGGAACTGCGCCTATTTCCTTCCACTGCTTCTGGAGCTCTATGAGGCGGTCTCCGGTAGCTTTCCAATCCGTGCTGGTCTTGAGGGCCTCCGCCTCTTCTATGATGGCAAGTTTCTTCTCAAGGTTGGCGTTCATGGCGTCCTTGAACTCCGTGAGGGAGGCGCGCTTGCGCTCGAAGAACTTGTCGCACGCGGCACGGAAGCGGTCATATATCTTCTGATTTTCCTTGCGCGTGGCAAAGCCGATAGCCCTCCACTTGGCTTGAATCTCCTCGATTTCCTTACTGAGGGCGTTCCACTGGGTGGAGGATGTAATCTCCTTCTCCGCAATGGCTTCTACCTGCTCACAGAGCAAGGTCTTTTCCGCCAGGTTCTTCACCTGCTGCTCCTTGAGCCCCTCGAAATGGGCCTGGTAGCGTTTGTTGATGACAGATGTGGCCGCGCGGAAACGCTCCCAGATAGCATCCCTGTACTCCTTGGCAACGGGGCCAAGGTCTTTCCACTGCTCATGAAGCTTCTGGAGTTCCTTGAATGCCTCTACAATGTTCTCATCTTCCGCAAGGGCCTCAGCATGCTCACAGAATGCCGTTTTCTGCTCCAGGTTCTTCCTGAAATCAAGGTCTCTGAGCTCACGGTTTATGTCCACAAGGTCATAGAACTTGGTTACGTAGAGCTGATATGTGTCGTTGACGTCACGGAAACTCTGCTGGGGAACGGGACCGGTTTCCCTCCAGCGGTTTTGTATGTCACGGAACTTGGGGAAGGCGTCCTTCATCTCTCCGGGCTCTTCGACAAGGGCTTTCAGTTCCTCAATGATTGCCTGCTTTACGGTGAGGTTCTGCTCCCTCAGTGCATCCTGCTGCTTGTTATACTCTGCACGCTCCTTCTTATAGTCCATATACAGCGACTTGAAGCCCGCCTCAATTGCTGCAAACGGACTCAGTGCACGGCTCTGGAGGGGAACCGTGCTTTCTTCAACTGTGCTTTCATCCGGCTCAACTACGGTATCTTCCTCGCCGGCTTCCGCTTTTTCACGGGAGAGCCTCTTGTAGAAGGCCGATTTAATGGCCTCCGCCTCCTTGGAACGTTTCAGTCTGTCGTCACTTTCCACAAGTTTCTGGAAAAGTTCCGACAACTCTGCAAGAGTCTTGTCCTTTATTTCTACATCTGGGGTTTCTGCGGGCTGGATAACCTCAGGCTTGATTTCTTCACTCATGGTCATATATTATAAAGTTTGACATATCTTTAAGTCTACAAATATAAGAATTATTACTATTTTTGCAAAACCAAAACCGTCAGATATGTTGCGTATAGATATTCTCACCGTAGTTCCGGAACTCCTGGATTCCCCTCTGAGCCACTCCATTCCCGGCCGCGCGGTCAAAAAAGGCCTTGCCCAGATTCACATACATAATCTCCGCAAGTACGGACTTGGCCCCCGCCTCACCGTAGACGACTACTCCTACGGCGGCGACGCCGGCATGGTAATGATGGTGGAGCCCGTGTTCCGCTACATAGAGGAACTCACCTCTGAGCGCCACTACGACGAGATCATCTACATGGCCCCGGACGGCGAAATCCTGGACCAGGGCATCGCCAATGAGCTGTCGTTAAAAGAAAACATAATCATCCTATGCGGCCACTACAAGGGCATTGACGAGCGCATCCGGGAGCACCTTATCACCCGGGAAATAAGTATCGGCAACTTCGTGGTTTCCGGTGGCGAAATCCCCGCAGCCCTTCTTGCAGACAGCATAATCCGCCTCCTTCCCGGCGCCCTCACGGACGAAACTTCGGCCCTGTCGGATTCATTCCAGGACGGCCTTGTCTCCGCCCCGGTCTACACCCGCCCCGCAGAATTCAACGGCTGGAAAGTCCCTGACGTACTGCTTTCCGGCAACCCCAAACTCATTCGCGCCTGGCAGGACGAACAGTCCATCGCCCGCACCCGCGAACGAAGGCCCGAAATGCTGAAATAGCGCGCAAAGAATTACTGAAATATGCGTACGTACCTGATATCACTCCTGAACGTTGTGTGCGAAATGGCACCTTACCTGCTGCTGGGTTTCCTGATAGCTGGCATTCTGCACGTATTTGTTCCCAACAGGTTCTATACCAGGTATTTGTCCCGAGAGAACAAGTGGGCTGTTTTATGGGCGGCTCTTCTGGGAGTGCCGCTTCCGCTATGCTCATGCGGGGTCATTCCTACGGCAATAGGCCTGAAGAACGAGAAAGCATCCAAGGGCGCCGTGGCATCGTTCCTTATTGCTACGCCTCAGACCGGGATAGATTCCATCTTGGCTACGTTTTCCCTTCTGGGGCTGAGCTTTGCCATAATCCGTCCGGTTGCAGCGCTTGTCACGGGCGTCTGCGGCGGCCTTCTCGTGAACCGTCTCGTAAAGGATGACGATGCGGTCGAAACCGCGGCCTCCGCCTGCGACGCAGAGACCGGAAACCGGCTCTGGAGGGTCATGAAGTACGCCTATTACAAAATGATCCGGGATATAGGCGGACGTCTGGTAACAGGCCTTCTTTTGGCCGCGCTCATCCAGGTTGCCATTCCGGACGAGTTCTTCCTTACCTTCGGAAACGAGCCCCTGCTTCAGATGCTGGTGATCCTGGTGGTGGCGGTACCCATGTACATCTGCTCTACCGGAAGCATTCCAGTGGCGGCGGCGCTTATTATGAAGGGACTGTCTCCAGGCGCGGCTCTGGTTATGCTTATGGCAGGGCCGGCAGTTAACCTGGCTTCCATCCTGGTTGTCAGGAAGTCGCTGGGGCGGGGTTTTATGTGGATTTACCTTCTGGTCATCGTTGGCTTTTCAATAGTCTTCGGGCTTCTGGTAAATGCCGTAGGTATAAGTGTTTCGCCTAAGATTGCAGATACCTGCTGTGCGGATATTTATCCCGGCACTTTCAAGATAGTATGTGCATCTGTTTTGACCCTGCTGATTACATTCTCTCTAAGTATGAAACTGTTTGAACGTTTTAAACATAAGCCTGCAGATCCGGACACAGCCGTGTACACTGTTGAAGGTATGCACTGCAGCCACTGCGAAGCCGCTGTCTGCCGCGCCGTGGAGGATATTCCCGGAGTGGAACAGGCAAAGGCAAACGCTTCCGGAAAAACCCTGACAATCAAGGGTCCGGCGGCCGAAGAAGCAATCCGTTCCGCTGTAGAAAAGGCCGGCTATACTTTTAAAGGGAAAAAATGAATCCCGTCAGCTCCCGTCTTCTGAGCCAGCAACTCATTTGTCCGCAGTTCAATGATCCTGCGGAGGTGGTTGCATGGTTCGGAGCCATACAGGCCCAGGACTATAGAGGCATGCGCTGGGCTGCTGCAATGCGAACCAAAAAACCATCCCACAAGGCCTTTGAGAAGGCATTCAACGACGGCCGCATAATAAGGACGCACCTCCAGCGTACTACCTGGCAGCTGGTTTCCGGAGAGGATTATCACTGGATGCTGGAACTGTGCCGTGCAAAGGCACTCACCGGCCTCCGCGGCTGGATGCATTCCAACGGAATAGACATTCAGGACGATGAAAAGTGTCGCATTCAAGAACTGCTTGCCGATATCGTTGCCGGTAAGAGCGCCGTTCTGAAAGAAGACATTGCTTTGGCACTGGAAGAAAGAGGCGTCTCCATGACTGACCAGCGCCTCTCCTATCATCTTAGACTGGCGGAATACGACGGCCTCCTTTGCTCCGGTGACCTTCATCCCACAAAGAGAACGCTGGCTCTGGTATTGGAGAAGATTGGCCGGAAGCCTGTTTTAGAGCACGATGAATCCTTGGCTCTACTTGCCCGTAAGTATTTCAGAAGCCACGGCCCGGCCACTCTAGAGGACTATGTGTGGTGGTCCGGACTCAATATTGGAGACTGCCGGAGAGGTATGTGTATCCTTGGTGACGAGTTGTCTTCCGTCCGGCTGGGCGGGAAAGATTATTACTTTCACAGGGATGCCAGAACGCGAGGCTTCCGCGGCGGGAACGTGCTGCTTATCCCTGCCTTTGACGAGTACCTCATTGGTTACAAGAGTCGCCACGTGGTCCTTCACCCAGACCACGCCCCAAAAGCCCACAACCAATCCGGTATCTTCTATAATGTCGTCGCCCTGGACGGCGAAATAGTGGGCAACTGGCGGCCGCAGGATGCAGATTGCGGCGTCAGTGTCTTCAAAGAAGGCGTACAGATTACGGAAGAGGCGCTTAGGAAAGAGCTTCATCGTTTTCACAGTTACTACTTGCTTATGGACCTGAACAGGTAGAGGATGGGGAATATCTCCAGACGGCCTATCAGCATTTCAATCATTCCTGTTACTTTGAGGATGGACGGGAATGCGGCGTAATTGGACATGGAGCCAACGTCACCGAAGCCGGGGCCGACGTTGCCTATACATGCCACAGATGCGGTCAAACCTGTTGTAAAGTCAAGGCCCATAGCTATATTCTGTGCGGCAAAGACAACCAGAATGAACAGATAGCAGAAGATGTAGGCATAGGCATCGCTGACCTGCTCGTCAGAGCGCAGTTTCCCGTCCACACGGACAAAACAGACAGAACCGGGAGACACCGTCATCTTCACTTTCCGGTGTATTCCCTTTGCGGCAAGTATGGCCCTGTCTATCTTTATACCACCGGAAGTAGAACCGGAGCAGCCGCAAATCAGGGAGCAGATAATAATCACAGACATGCTCAGGGGAGGCCAGAGCGTGGTATCCTGAGTAGCAAATCCGGTAGTGGTGGATATGGATGCCACCTGGAAAGATGCATCCTTAAGGGCATCCCAGAAGGAGGTGTAATGGCCGTTTATCAGAAGATCTCCCGTAACAACGGCTATGGCAATGAAAACCAGCGAAAGGAATATCCTGACAGTCTCAGACTTTATAATGAACAGCGGCTTTCCCTTGATGAAAGTCATGAAAAGCAGGCCGAAGTGCAATCCTGCAGCCAGCATTGCAATTGTGAGAACAATCTCTGCGGCCGGATTTGCAAAGAAGGCGATGCTGGTATTTCTGGTAGAGAAACCGCAGGTGCTGCAGGCGGACATCGCATGGGCGGCGGAATCGAACCAGCCAAGCCCTGTGAGTTTAAGGGAAAAGAAAGTAACAACAGTAAGGACTATATAAAGGATGAGCATCCTGTTGGCAAAGCTGTTCCCTCTTTCCCCGGCAAATGGCTCCCTGGCCACGCTGGATATCTCCGCACCGGACAGGGCGGATTTATTGGCACTGCCGGTAAGCATGGAAAACAGGGTGACAATTCCCACGCCGCCGACCCACGCCGTAGAGATGCGCCAGAACTGGAGTCCGCGCGGCAGCGACTCTATGTCATTGAGGATTGAGGCGCCGGTGGTTGTGAATCCGGAAATACTCTCGAAGATGGCATTCACCAGCGTGAACTCCCTGCCGTAAAACAGGAAAGGTAACATCCCGAAGAAACAGGCCGACAACCATGCCACAACAACTATGCAGTTACCCTCGCGGAAAGTGAGACGATGACCGCCTCTGCGAACAAAAAACAGTGGATAGATACCCACAGTTCCGGTAAGGAAGGCGGATAACAGGAGCGGCACACGGCTTTCATCTCCGGGAGTAAACAATGCAATCATACCAGACACGCTCATGAGAGCTGCCACAAGAAGCAGCGAAACGCCGGTATACCAGGTGATAATCTTCCAATTCATAATTCGGTTTCAGTTGATAGGACAAAGTTATCCCGCGGATTTTCATTTATCAATATAAAAATGTTTATCTTTGCATTGATATAATCAATCATATTGGATTATGACCCTACAGCAACTACGTTACATAACAGCCATTGACGAACATCGTCACTTCGGAAAAGCCGCCGAGTCCTGCGGGCTCACTCAGTCCACACTCAGTCTCATGGTAAAGAAACTGGAGGAAGAACTGGATGTCAGGATTTTCGACCGTGATGCATACCCCGTAGAGCCAACGGAAATAGGAAGAAAGGTTATAGACCGGGCCAGGGTGGTCCTGTATAATGCGGAGCAAATCTGGGAAATGACAAGGACGGAAAAAGAAATCCTTTCCGGGCCACTCAGGATTGCACTTATCTCTACCGTTGTCCCAGTATTGGTACCGGGAATGTATAAATATTTAGGAAACAACTACCCTTCAATTAAACTGCAGGCGGAAGAGATGCTCACATCCACAATAATGGACAAACTCCACAAGGCGGAAGTTGATATGGGAATAATGGCAGGCCCGGTGAATGATACGGGTCTTCTGGAGATTCCCCTTTTCCATGAAAGATTCCTTGCCTATGTCTCTCCGGACAACCCCGCCTACTCGTGCGAAAGCATACGGAGCGATGCCCTGTTGGAACAGCCTGTCTGGATTATCCGTGACGGTCTCCGCTATCTGGACCCTTCTGAACTGGAAAAAGTAGCTTTCAACTACGAAGGCTTCTTTGAAGGGGGCCGCGTGGGTATCCTTATACAGATTGTGAACGACAACGGCGGCATAACAATTGTCCCGGAGACACACTCAAACCTCATTATGTACAGCCAGCAGAAGTGTCTCCGTCCAATTGTCGATCCGGTTCCGCAAAGGACTATTTCGCTGGTGATTCGTAAAGATTTCATACATGAGTCAAAGATGAATGCCGTTGTGGACGCCATTAAGCAGATTATACCCGGGGCCCTGTTGGAGAATGCCGTCAGGAAGGGACGGCTGAGGCTCTGAAACCACTACAGGAACTCTACACAAGAAAACCGCTCACAGTCACTGCGGGCGGTTTCTTGGTTAGTTAGTAGTGTATTCTTACCTTATGGAAGGTTAATTATTTGGTTAGAAGAAGCGTTTTACTTCAACAAAGTTATGAATAGTTTTTGAATTTCCAAAATTTTTTAATCTTTTCTCTCGTTAATAAAATTTTTTAAAAATTCAAGCTTGCCTTTATCATGAAATTTCGAGGTGCCTGAGGATACACTCCAATGCCTGAATAAATGTCTCCAGTGGCTGGATCATACTCTTCCCAGCGCCATCCTGAGGCATAATAGAGGGAATTAAAGAGGTTACTCACGTAAGCATAGACGGTAAGGACAGAACGCCCAAGAGTTATATCCTTGCATGCAGAGAGATTGACAACGGTATACGCCGGAATAGCCATCTCCTCCCTCATGGAATTGTCTATGAACTGCTTCCCGACATATTTGACATCGGCAGTAATATAAGCCCTTCTGAAAGGGCCTGCCGTGAGGCGGAACATGCCTGTGACCGACGGCGACAAAAGCATGTTGGTTTTCCCATAATTCACGGCGTGGGTAGCGGAATAATCTGAGTAGGGTATGTATGAGGTATAGTCCGATATTTCATTAACGGAAAACGTCGCGTTGGCATCGGCAGTGAGCCAGGGAAGGGCATTCCACGCTCCGGAGAGTTCCAGTCCCCTCCTCCACGCACGCGGCATATTCTCTTTCAGCGCATACCCGGACGACGAGAGTTTTCCCGTCTCCAGCAGCATGTCCCAGTACTCCATCAGATATAGGTTAGACGATGCAGAAAACGCCTTTCCCTGATAGGACCATCCAAATTCCAGATCCAGCATCTTTTCCGGGACGATGTCCGCTCCGTCGCCCTTTACGTTCTCCTTGATGTCACCTCGGCCGGGTTCGCGGTGGCCGAGCGCAGCAGAGAAGTACGTCTTCCAGGGCCCGGAGGCAACGGTGACACCGGCGCGGGGATTGAAAAAGTTCCAGAAGCGGCTCCAATCCAGTAAATCGGCAGGGTTTGCTCCGTACTCCAGCCAGTCATCGTCCTTACCGGTGATGGTGTATTTCACCCCGCGATACTGGAGCTCAGCATATGCAGTGAGAAAGTCCAGGGGCCGATACTCCACGCGACCAAAGGCTCCCAGGTCGTACTTGAGGCCGACGTTGCGGTACCAGTCAAGTCCGGAGCAGTCGTAGGAGTCACCAAGGACCTTGGCCCAGAGAACCTCTCCCCAGTGGCCTCCTCGGTAGCTGGAAAGGTTCACTCCGCCTATCACTTTCATCCTGTCGGTGAAATACTTCACGTCCGAGTTCAGGACCCAGAGGGCGTTGTCCATGGCCTTGCGGTAGATCATGTCGCTCTTGGCCGGGGTGCCGTCCGGAAGGCCAGTGAAGCCGAAGTTCTTGAGCTTGCGGTTCACCTTATAGTACTGGTCGTAGCCGTCACCGCGTGTGTAATTGAGGGTGGTACTCCATGCCAGGTCACCGGTAATGGACCGGGTGTAGTTAAGTTGCAGATGGTGCTGGGCGTAGTTGTCCGTCTGGTTGGGATAGTAGTAGACATTGCCAAGGTCGTCGTAGTATTCCCCCGCCCCGTTGTACGTACGGTCCTTCTTGTACTGCTCCAGGTCTATTCCGTCCCAGGTGATGCCGCTTCTCTGCTTTCCCATAAGGTAAGTAAGGCGGATGGAATTCCTCTCGCTCAGATGCCCTATGGCCACAAAGGCTGACTGCGACTGCACAAAAGCATTTCTGATATAGCCGTCAGTATCCCCGCGGGAGAACGCCGCTGAGGCGTAGAATCCGTGACGATCTATGCCGGTAGAACCAGAGAATGTGGTGAGAAAAGTGTTGTAGGAACCGGCAGAGTAATCCACCCTTGCCTGCGGCTTTGCAGGCGCAAAAGCCGTGTTCATATTAATGCTGGCACCGAAAGCGCCCGCTCCGTTTGCACTTGTTCCCAACCCCCTCTGTACTTGAATACCGGATATGAGGCTCATAAGCGACGGAATGTTCACCCAGAATACCTCCTGGGACTCTGCATCGTTCAAAGTTATTCCGTTCAGGGTTACGTTGATCTGGGAGCCTTTGCTGCCGCGGATGGTCATTGCCGAGTTTCCCAGGCCGGTGCCGCCCTCATTGTACGTCACGACGGACGGCATAAGGTTAAGGGCCATTGGAAGCGAGCTGGCCGGATTTGCCGACCGAAGCACATCCCTTCCAATATTAGTATACGTAACCGGAGTGTTTTTACCCGCCCTGGAGGCGGAAACCACAACAGAATCAAGGCGCTCCACTTTTTCTTCCTGCGCGGACGCCAGCGCAGACACGGCAGCGCACGCTGCCACAAGCAATAGTTTTTTCATGTTCCTTACGACGGTATGAACCGTATCAAGTTATGAGGGTATATTCTCAATCAGGTACTTCCTGATACCCCTGTATTTATTTCCTCTTTTTTTCTAATTCAATTCTATATAATCTTGGCCAATATTTGCCGGTAATGTATATATTGCCTTTATCGTCGGCGGCAATGCCGTTGAGGACGTCTGTGTCGGGTTTTTTCAGCTCCTGGGGGAGGATGCCGGAGCAGTCAATGGTGGCTTCCACCTTGCCGGTGGAAGGGTTTATTATGGCAATGATGTCATAGGTGTAGACATTTGCCCAGATCTTGCCGTCTATCCATTCAAGCTCATTGAGGTACTTGAGCGGACGGTCGTTGAGGGTGACCTTGAGGCGTTTTGTCACCTTCATGTCTTTGTCCAGGAAGTACAGCATGGACGTGCCGTCGCTGGCTATGAGCTGCTTGCCGTCCGTGGTTAGTCCCCAACCCTCGCGAGGGTAGCCGATGGAGGACTTGTACTGGAGGGTGTTGGCATCGTACTTGAATACAAGTTTGTTGGTCCAGGTGAGGACGTACAGTTCACCGTCAAGTATGGTAGAACCTTCTCCAAAGTACTTGGAAGACAATTTCTTGCTCACGATTGGCTTGCCGGTTTCCAGGTCCACGGTGCGGATGCTGCTCTCTCCCCACTGGCCGGTAGTCTCATACAGAGTGCCATCGTGGAAGAACAATCCCTGCGTATATGCACGCACGTCGTGCGGGTACTCCCCCACTACCTTTGCCCTGTACTCCTTCACCTGAGCGCTGGAGCATGCAGAAAGGCAGAAACAGGCAAATATGAGCAACCGGAATCTCATTATGATACAAAGGTAAGAATTTTTATGTAAATTTGCAGCCACAAAATGGTGGGACGATCTGTCGCGGCGTCGTGTTCCTGGGCCCCCGTCATTTCCGGAGCACTTCGCTGAGGAAAGTCCGCACAGGACAGGGCACCCGTCTGCGGAAAGCGCAGCAGGGAGTAATCTTTGGCAAGCGGTAACAGAAAACAACCGCCCGAAAGGGTAAGGGTGAAAACGCGAGGCAAGAGCTCACGACTGTTTGTGGCAACACACTCAGGGTACCGCCCACGGGCCTGCAAGACCAAATATACCGGCAAATAAGGGCTGCCCGCTCCTTGCCGGGGGGTAGGTTGCGAAGATAAATGACAGATTCAAAAACAGAAAGCGGCTTACGGCCCCACCATTTTTTCTATCTCACCTTCTCAGAACCGCCATCCCAGTCCGCCGTGAGCCAATGTGGCAACAGGGCCTAAAGTGAGTTCCGCAAAGCCATAGAGGTGAGTGCCGCCGAAACGCAGGCCAAAAGGGGTTAAATCCGGAACCGGAGTCAGCATGACCAGTCCAATACCCAATCCGGAATAAAGGACAACAGGCCGGTCAGGAGTCCACAGGTGGCGCCACTGCCAGGTAAGTGAAAACATGGCAGACGAATCCATCCATCCTATAATAGTACTTTCATTGGTGTTGTAACGAGGTTTGCCTTCAGGGTCAACTCCCCCGGACTCTGCGTATTGCATTACCTGATGATGACACCAAGTAGAGCCCAGGGTAAGTATATGCTCGCTTTTGCGGGATACTCTCATGACCCCGGTAAGACTTATCACAGGATAATAATAAGGCCAGGCAGGTCTCTGGCCTTTGGCAGCTAATCTGTCCTTGACTGCGCCGGAGGGAGCAGTCAAGGAATTCATATAAAAGGGCTGGATACCGGTGCCCAGTTCTATAGAATATGACTTCTGGAACTGAGGAATCACAGACTGTTCCTGCTGGGCGCCGGCAGAAAAGGCAGATGCGAGGCACAGGCAGGCAATGGCCATAAAACGCACATTCATAACATGGGATTCATTCTCACCAGGATATCACGCTCCCTAAGGTCTGCAAGAGTGGTGTCCTTGACTTCGAATTCATTGTCCGGGTCTTCGAAACGGATAAACGGGCCTTCGTTATTCCTAAGGTATGGGATGTTTACTCTGCATTTTCCGTCAGCGCCAGTGGTACCAATAACCTGCTTGATATCATTTGCACTCCAGAAACTTGACATAACCTTGATACCCTCTAGTGGTTTGCCGTCGGAGTGAGAAACAAGGGTGAAAGACATTGGTGCAGTGCCGCCGTCCCTTAGCAGAGGGTCGTACGGTTCGCCATAGCAAGCATGGAACACAAAGAGGGCACCTGTGAAGGAAATGCCTTTAAGAATGTTGCGCAAGATTTTCATAGCAGCGAATTTACCTTTAGAATCCCGTTTTTTTATTATCTTGCACAAAAATAGGAAAAATAAATGAATCCGCTGCTTTTCCGTATGTTCAGAGATTATGAAACTAATCTCCATGAACTCAATTATTTGTTCTGGGAATGCACAACCCGCTGCAATTTCCGTTGTCGCCACTGCGGCAGCGACTGCGGTATGGCAGTAAAGGAAAAGGATATGCCGCTGGAGGATTTCCTGCATGCACTTGATACAATTCCAAAGGTGAAAAAGCCAGGGGAATTCAACGTAGTCCTCACCGGCGGAGAGCCTCTTATGAGGCCGGACGTAGCGGAAGCCGGCCGTGAGATTCTACGCCGCGGCTTCAGCTGGGGCATGGTTACAAATGGCTGGTTTTATGATGAACCCATGCACGAAAAACTGATGGGTTCCGGAATGGGTGCCATAACCGTAAGCCTTGACGGCCTGGAGGACAGCCACGACTGGATGCGCGGCATTCCGGGGAGTTTCCAAAGGGGTGTAAGGGCAATAAGCATAATTTCTGCCGAACCCCGCCTTCTGTACGATGTTGTCACCTGCGTGAATAAACGTAATCTTCCCCAGTTGGAGGCCATCTACAGCCTTCTTTCCGGCATGGGAGTCAAGCAGTGGCGCCTGTTTACCATTATCCCCATAGGCCGCGCGGCATCGGATCCGGATATGCATCTGACAGACCGGGAGTTTGTTTCGCTGATGGATTTCATAAAGGCCAAACGCGAGGAAGGCGGTCCCATGACGGTTACTTTCAGCTGCGAGGGATACCTTGGCAAGTATGAGGAGAAAGTGCGGCCGGTGCGGTATTTCTGCCATGCGGGAGTGAACATCGCGTCAATTCTGATCGATGGCCGTATCAGCGCATGCCCCAACATAGACAGGGACAGGTTCTCACAGGGAAACATCTACCAGGACAACTTCTACGAGGTCTGGGACAAGCGCTTCAGGCCTTTCCGTGACCGCAGCTGGGCACGAACCGGCATCTGCGAGGACTGCAAGGAGTGGAAGAACTGCCTTGGGAACGGCTTGCACAACCACCACGGAGAGTACTCAGAGCTGCTTCAGTGCCATTATCACAAGACTCTCAGTGATAATGAATCTAAAAAATGATTATATTTGTATGATTTGAACAAAACAATAAACTCTATAAATCATTATGGTAAAAGTAGATGTGAAAGGCTGCGCTTCGTTTGTTGATGCCGCCAAGTATGATGCATATGTTAAGAAGGCCCTGGACGCTTTCGATGTCCTTGAGAGCGAGAAAGGTGCAGGTAATGACTTTCTTGGCTGGAAACACCTCCCTTCAGAGGTTCCCGCTTCCATGCTCAAGGATATTGACACTATCTGCAAGGATTGGAATGCCAAAGGTGTTGACCTTGTGATTGCAATAGGCATCGGCGGCAGCTATCTTGGTGCAAAGTGCGTGATTGAGGCCCTGAGCCACAATTTTGCAAAGCAGCTGAAGAAAAAGGATGCCCCCGAGGTGGTCTTTGCCGGTAACAACCTCTCAGAGGAGTACCTTGCGGAGCTCATGGACCTTGCTGCAGAACGCAACGTAGCCTGCATCGTCATTTCCAAATCCGGCACCACAACGGAGCCTGCAGTTGCTTTCCGCATAGTGAAGCAGTACATAGAGGAGCGTTACGGCAAGGCAGAGGCCGCCATCCGCATCGTGGCAATCACGGATGCAAAGAAGGGCGCGCTCAAGACCCTCAGCACCCAGGAAGGTTACAAGACTTTCGTGGTTCCGGACAACGTGGGCGGACGTTTCAGCGTGCTTACTCCCGTAGGACTTCTTCCCATCGCCGCCGCCGGCCTGGATGTCAAAGGCCTTCTGGAAGGTGCGAAAGAAGCAGAAAAAGCCCTGGCTAAGAAGTCTGCTGACAACCCCGCAATTGTTTATGCAGCAATGCGTAACCTCCTTCACACGGAGTATGGCAAGAGCACTGAAATCCTTGTGAACTACAATCCCAAGCTAACATACGTTGCAGAATGGTGGAAGCAGCTCTACGGAGAGTCAGAGGGCAAAGACGGAAAGGGAATTTTTCCTGCCAGCGTGAACAACACCGCAGACCTACACTCCATGGGCCAGTTCATCCAGGAAGGCTCCAGGGTCATGTTCGAGACCGTCCTCCACGTAGAGAAAGCCCAGCGTTCAGTAGTAATCGAGGCCGATGACCAGAACCTTGACCAGCTCAACTTCCTTGCCGGAAAGCACGTGGAGCACTGCAACCACATGGCAGAGCTTGGCACCGTCCTGGCCCACATTGACGGCGGCGTTCCGCAGCTTCAGGTAGCATTTGAGAAGGTGGACGCCTTCAACCTTGGCTCACTCCTTTACTTCTTTGAGTTTGCCTGCGGCATCAGCGCCTACACCCTTGGCGTGAATCCTTTCAACCAGCCCGGTGTTGAGGCTTACAAGAAGAACATGTTTGCACTGCTGGAGAAGCCAGGATACGAAGAGGCTACTAAGGCTATTCAGGCAAGGCTGTAGTTAAAATGACAGCGTCTATCACAGAAGATACCTGATCATACTCATAGCCGCGGGAAAGAGCGTATTTCAACAACTTCAATTTACACTGGGGGTCACCCTCCAGTGTTTTGTATTTTTCTTCTACAAGGCGGCGGAGCTTGGCATCGGCCTTGGGGGCCTCAATCTCAGCCAGTCCGGCGGCGATGTCTTCATTGGAAATGCCTTTTCCACGCAGCAGGAAGCGGATTTTGACGGGACCCCAGCCATGGAGAGAGGACTTCTCGCGGGCGAAGCAGGCGGCATAGCGGGCATCGTCAATATACTTGTCGGCCTTCAGAGCGGCCACTACGCGTGCGGCGGCAGAGGTGTCGCCTTCCAGGTCCTTCAGTGCCTTACGGTACATATCCTGTGCGCAGTACTCAGCGCGGGAGCACAGGCGCTGAAGGCGGGACAGACAGGCGGAGTATTCCATAGGCTAGAAATTGAATCCCAAAGACAGATAGGCACCAAGGCCACGGGTTATGGAAGAGTAGTGAAACATTAACTTGAGAGGCCCGACAATGCTATTGTATGCATAAGAACCGCCCAGCCCCCAGTTAAACTCTCCGTAACGTATCTGGCGGAAGTTGAAGAAATCGTATGAAGCGTTTCCCGATACGGTCACATAGCCGTTATTCCCCACCCTGTAGCGAAGGTCCAGGCCACCTGTTCCCAGATAGTTACGGCGGAACATGGCGTTGTTGATGCCCACGAAAGGTATCTGCTGCTCTGCGTACCGGCCGGCTATGTCACCGCCCATGAGGTTGGCGTAGTACAATGGAATATCGTCACCGAACAGAAAGCGGATACGGGCCTTGGGGATAGCCGCAAAGCGGCCGATGGAAAGCGGTGCCAGAAAATCCGCATCCAGTATACCGAATGTGCTGTCTCCTCCGTTGCGGATCAGGCTTGAGACGGCATCGGCACGCAGGCCCATGTTTACGCCGTACTCCGGGAAGTAGCTGCTGTCAAGGGTATTCATGCGAAGGCCGGCAAAGGCGCCCTGGAAGCTTAGGGGCTCGGAATCGGGGTCATAGTCGCCAATGACCGTGGTTCCCATTATGCGCCGGATCTTGTGGTAGTCGCTGTATACTCCGGCGGTGAGTTCCCCGTCCAGGAAACGGATGTCGCTGAGGGACAGCTCCTCTTTTATATTATAGAAAGAGACATTGAAATAATTGTCCCCGTAAAGGACGGAATTGCGGTCCGTGAGGCGGGCGATTGCCTTTGCGTTGAAGGTGGGGCCCTTTGCCGGAACGTACCTGAAATGCAGACCGGCATAAGGGTTTGCACTGATTCTGGAGGTAAGGTCAAGGGACGATCCCCGCAGCGCGTTGGTATTGAGCCCAAGGTTCAGAAGGGCGGCGATAATCTCCTCTGAGTCAAGCCTGAAACCCACCCCGAAACGGTGTACAGGGCCCTTCTGGCCGTGAATCTTCAGTTTGTAGGGTTCCTCTTTGCCAAGGATTTCGTAGCTCACGAAGTCGAAGGAGCCGCCGCCGAATATACGGGCGACCTCGTCTTCAAGTACACGTGCGTTTACGAAGGAACTGTCCTTGATATAAAGGCGCGAGCGTATGTACTGGGCGTCTTTCTCCCCCAGTCCGGCAATCTGAATGCTGTCTATGAGGACGGACCTCTCCCCTACATCTACCGCCTTCCTTCCTTTCACCTCAAACTTCTCCGGGCCGATTATCCTCCGGAGCGAATCCAACTTGTCCGCCAATTCCTCCGCTGCGCGGTAGCCCCTCAGGAGCATGAATTCAACTGCATCGGAACTGAAGCTGAGCATGCTGTAGCCGGTGAGGTCCGGCCTTATATGCAGGTCAAGCGCCGCAATGCTGCGCTCATAGGAGTCGTTGGAGAACATGTCTATGGCGCGCATCACCACATCGGCGATGTTGCTCACCTTGTCTGCGGACATGTGCAGATCGTCCGTGGAAAGGTCAATGCCTATTACGATATCCGCCCCAAGGTCCTTGGCAATGTCTACCGGGAAGTTGTTGCGCATACCGCCGTCCAGCATGACCAGATTTCCCCTGCGGGCCGGTACGAACAGCGCCGGGATGGACATGGTGGAGCGCATGGCAAAGTTGATGCTGCCGGAGTGCCAGACCTTTGCTTTCCCGGAAACAAGGTCCGTAGACACGCAGGCAAAGGGTATGGGGAAGGATAGAAAGTCCGTAGAGTCGCTGTAACCTACGGTCCTTGAAGAGAAGACCTGGTTGATGTTCTGACCATACGCAAGGCCGGAAGGAAGGCTTCGACGGAGGTTATCTGCGACCAGCGTAGTGGCGTCTTCCACGGCCGACTGGCTAACGTTCAGCTTTCCTTCGGAGAAGTCTGCAATATGGTCCAGGGCATTGTTGAAATCCGAGTCTTTCCTGTAGTAGAACGGGAATGAAAGGGCGTACCTCTCATTGTATTCCTGCCTCTGTTTAGGGACGAAACGGGTGTCTACCCGGTCCGACATTACAAGGTCCCAGTCCATCCCTCTTATGAGCTCCGTAAGGTAGTCCGCACTATATCCAAGGGCATAGAAACCTCCCAGAAGGCCTCCGACGCTGGTTCCAAGAATCATATCTATTGGAAGCTGGTACTGCTCCATGTACTTCAGGGCGCCTATTGTTGCAGCTCCCTTAGCACCGCCTCCGGAGAGCACCAGGGCTACGACCGGCCTGTGCTGACGGATACTGTCGCTCCTTGCCCTCATCCTTGCCACGGCCGCAAAGTCCGAAGGGTCAAGGCCGAATCCGGACGAACTCTTTTCCTGCGCCCACATGACAAGACACGTGGCCAGAAGGGCAATTATTGAGAACAGGCGTTTCATCTTTGGTTGTGTTTTCCGGCAAGCAGGCCGCAGGCGGCGAAAATGTCCTCTCCGCGGGAGGAGCGGATTGTGGCGGTGAGTCCTCCCCTTTCCAGCATATCACGGAAATCTTCCATGGCGGTATCCGGTGCCGGGCCGAACGGGAAGTCCGGGATGCGGTGGAATCTTATGAGGTTAATGCGGCACTCAAGGCCCCTCAGGAGCCTTATGAGCTCTTTGGCATGACGTGGAGTGTTATTCCAGCCGTCAAATACGGTGTACTCTAAGCTGACGCGGCGCTGGCCGGTGAAATCGTACTGTTTTATAAGGTTTATGACGTCCTGGATGTGCCATGCCTTTTCCACGGGCATCATCTCCAGCCTTTCCTCCGGGAAGGGATTGTGAAGACTCACGGCAAGGTGACAGCGGGATTCGTCAAGATACTTCTTCAGATTCGGGAGTACTCCTATAGTGCTGAGAGTGATACGTTTAGGGCTCCATGCAAGGCCCCAGTCCGCAGTCAGGATCTCTATTACCCGCTTCACGTTGTCCCAGTTGTCCAGGGGTTCTCCCATGCCCATGAATACGGTGTTGGTAAGTTCACAAGCCTCATCCACCGCGAAGAACTGGGAAAGGATATCCTGAACCGAGAGGTTCCCGTGAAAGCCCTGACGTCCCGTCATGCAGAACCTGCAACCCATCTTGCATCCAGCCTGGGAACTCACGCAGAGAGTCTTTCTGTCCTTGTCCGGTATCATGACGGCTTCCACGGCATTTGTGGCATCACCACAAACCGGGAACAGGTACTTACGCGTGCCATCCACGGAGGTCTGTACGTCCACAGGGGCGGTGATTCCAACATCGTACTTCTCCCGGAGCTTCTCCCGGAAGGCTTTGGAAATGTTGGTCATTTCCTCGAAGGAACGCACTTTCTTGCCGTATATCCACTCCGAAATCTGCTTCCCGGCAAAACCCGGAAGCCCTTCCTGGAGAGCAATGGATTTTAACTCATCAGGCGTTTTCCCCGCAAGTAAAATTTTCATACTGCAAAATTACGAATATTCGGGATAATTTCATAACTTTGCATGAAGCGGTTTACAGACAGGATGCCCGCAACAATTAAATTACTAAACTTATGGCAAAAGCACCCGAAGAAATGAACGCAGCCAAGCTCAAGGCACTCCAGGCTACGATTGACAAGATTGAGAAAGATTACGGTAAGGGTACCATCATGAAACTGGGAGACCAGCCGGAGTGGGACTCCGCTCAGGTTATCCCCAGCGGTTCCATTGCGCTGGACCACGCCCTGGGCATAGGCGGATATCCCAAAGGCCGCATCATAGAGATTTACGGACCGGAAAGCTCCGGTAAAACCACCCTGGCCATCCACGCCATAGCAGAGGCCCAGAAGGGCGGCGGCATCGCCGCAATCATCGACGCGGAACACGCATTCGACCGCACATATGCAAAGGCCCTTGGCGTAGACCTTGACACCCTGCTCATCTCCCAGCCGGACAACGGAGAGCAGGCCCTGGAAATTGCAGATAACCTTATCCGCAGCGGTGCCGTGGATATAGTCGTGATAGACTCCGTGGCCGCCCTTACCCCCAAGGCGGAAATCGAGGGAGAGATGGGAGACAACAAGGTTGGCCTCCAGGCCCGCCTGATGAGCCAGGCCCTCCGCAAGCTCACCGCAAATATCTCAAAGACAAACACCTGCTGCATCTTCATCAACCAGCTGCGTGAGAAGATTGGCATCATGTTCGGAAACCCTGAAACCACCACCGGCGGCAACGCCCTCAAGTTCTACGCCTCCGTGCGCCTGGACATCCGCAGGACTACCCAGATCAAGGACGGCGAGGAAGCCCTTGGCAATCACGTCAAGGTTAAGGTGGTGAAGAACAAGATGGCCCCGCCCTTCAAGAAGGCAGAGTTTGACATTGTCTTCGGAGAAGGCATCTCCCGCAGCGGAGAAATCGTAGACCTTGGCGTAGAGCACGGCATCCTCCAGAAATCCGGCTCCTGGTTCAGCTACAATGACACCAAACTCGCTCAGGGCCGTGAAGCCGTTAAGAAAGTCATCCTGGACAATCCGGAACTGGCAGAAGAAATAGAAGCCCGCATCCGCGAAGCCATGAAAAAAGCTGACGACTGAACATGAAAAAGCTGCTCCTTGCAATATCTATCCTGACAACCGTACTGTTCTCTGCAACCAGCTGTGATATTGACGTTAACGTTACCGTTAATTCACATGCAGAGCTAATGTACCGTGGTAGGTCTGTTCCCATTCCCACAGAGACACTCAGTTTTGGTCCGTTCACGCATACATACCTGTCAGAGCCCGAGGTGGAGTCCATTTTCCTCGAACTTATCAAAAACAACAGCAAGCACTTTACTGCTGCGGACCTTTTCCTAAGTTACGTGGACAACATTACTGGAAGGGAATTCAAGACAGAGCATTACTGGATTGTAGTCCAAGACGGCCAGTTCATTTTCAACACAGACGTAAACGTCACCGTCAACGCATATGCAGAACTGATGGACTGGGGTAGTGACATCCCCGTACCCACGAAGACCCTGAGTTTTGGTCCTTTCACGCATACATACCTGTCAGAGCCGGAGGTGGAGTCCATTTTCCTCACACTCATCAAGAACAGCAGCAAGAATTTCACTGCTGCGGACCTTTTCCTCCAGTACGTAGACAATATTGTAGGGACAGAGCTCAAGATGGAGCATTACGGAGTTGTTGTCCAGGGTGACGGCCGCTTCGAGTTCATGCTCCTGGATTCGCAATAGCGCATCCTTCCAGCCTGCGGGCGTGCTCCTCGGAGAGTACGCCCGCTTTTTTTAATCCCTCCAGCGTACACTCCCCTTCAGCATGGTGGTTGCGGTACAATACTATGGAATGCGCCTCCGCAGAAGAGATGTAGGGATGCTTTTTCAGTTCTTCTTCCGGAAGGGTCCAAAGAGGGTAACGCTTGGGTTTGGACAGGACTACAAGGTCCCTTAAGCCGTCCAGGCGTTCCTGGGAGAAGTTTTTAATATCCAGGAGCTGCTCTATGCTGCTGAATCCGCAAAGGGACTCCCTGTAGCTCACGATGCGGCCGGCAAACCAGGGGCCTATGCCGGGAAGGTCCAGAAGAGCCGTGCTGTCCGCTTTGTTAAGGTCCAGTTTGGGGATGTCGATATACTTCTCCAGACGGGCAAAGACAGAGTCCGAGACCACATATGATTTGGCGAAGTCTCCAGGTCTTCTGAACCTGCCGCCCTTCTGCCGGTAATTGTCTATTGCCTGCGCCTGCTTTTCGCTGAATCCCAGCCTTTGCAGGTCTTCCAGGGACACTGTATTGGGATTGAAGCGGAAAGACTCAACCATCCGGGGAACGGCCGCCTTTGCCACCGCACTATGCTGTGAGTTTCTCCTGACTACAATACCAGATTGCCAGTCCTTGCCGGCAATGACGGCAGCGTCATGCCCGGCCTCACCGGGCATCTCTTCCCTCAGAAGACGCCTTGCAAGTGCGCTGTCAATGACATACACCGTATCCGGCCGGTCGCGGTTGGCGGCCAGCCTCACGGTTGCGGCATGGTGGATGAAAACGGCTGCCTGATAGCCTATGATAAGGAAAACCAGGGCGATGGCCCCTACTGTGAAACTGCCTGGAAGACTACTCCCCTTCTTCCTGTCCTTCCCCTCTTCCATACTTATTCCTCTTTTCAGGTTTAACGGCAGGTGCTCCTGCCACACAAATAACTATTTCTCCCTTGGCTTCATGTTCCCTGAACCACTGGGCAAGCTCCCCAAGCGTGCCGCGGTGGTGCTGCTCATGAAGCTTTGATATTTCACGGGAAACGCATGCCTTCCTGTCCGCTCCAAAATGCTCTGCAAACTGTTCCAGGGTCTTTTCCAGACGGTATGGAGACTCATAGAAAACCATGGTCCTGTGCTCCGTGGAAAGTTTTTCCAGAGCTGTCTGCCGACCCTTTTTCTGAGGGAGGAAGCCCTCGAAACAGAACTTGTCACACGGGAGGCCGGACGACACAAGGGCCGGGATACAGGCCGTGGGGCCCGGTAAAGTCTGGACCTCTATTCCTTCCTCTGCACATGTGCGCGCAAGGAGGAAACCGGGGTCCGATATTCCGGGAGTGCCGGCATCGGAAATAAGGGCCACATTGAGGCCCTCCAGGATGCGGTCCCTGATGGCTGCAGCGGTATCGTGCTCGTTGAACTTGTGGTGGCTGCGGAGTTTCCCCTCAATGCCGTAATGCTTAAGCAGGACGGAACTTGTACGGGTATCTTCCGCAAGTATGAGATCCGCCTCCCTAAGGACGCGTACCGCCCTTAAGGTCATGTCTTCGAGATTACCCACCGGAGTTGGGACTATGTAAAGAATTCCGGCCATTTTTTATGTGTTTTCCTTACAAATGACTATCTTTGTATTTAGTCACCTAACAAAGTTACGGAAATGTTTTTGGAAAACACAAAAAAAACGGGCTGCATTGAAGTAATTTGCGGCTCAATGTTCTCCGGAAAGACGGAAGAACTCATTAGAAGGCTCAAACGAGCACAGTTCGCAAAGCAGAAAATAGCCACTTTCAAGCCCACCATAGATAAGAGGTATTCGGACCTTGACGTGGTCTCGCACGATTCCCACAGCATTTCCTGCACCCCCATCAAGAGCCCGTCCCGCATGCTCCAGATAGAGGATGATGTCCAGGTAGTGGGCATTGACGAAGCCCAGTTCTTCGACGACAGCATCATCGAGGTCTGCCAGACCCTTGCCAACAAGGGGGTACGCGTCATCATAGCCGGACTGGACACGGACTACCTGGGAAAACCCTTCGGCCCCATGCCCGGGCTCATGGCCATCGCGGAAGATGTCCAGAAAGTCCACGCCATCTGCGTCCGTTGCGGTTCCCTGGCCAACCACTCCCATCGCCTGTCGGCCAGCAAGAAACTCGTCGTCCTGGGAGAAAAAGACACTTACGAGCCCCTGTGCCGCGAATGCTACGTGAAGGCTCTGGAAGAAGACGCCTCCTAAGGTATGAATGCCTGGGAATTCATCAAGCACCTTTTCAAGGACTACATCTACATATATGACGATGTAGACACTTCCGCCGCGGCAGAGCGTATCAAAGGTGCCATCTGGTTCAAGGGTCCCAACGCCTGGATTCTGGCATTCGCCATTGTCCTTGCGTCCGTGGGCCTCAACGTAAATTCAACGGCGGTGATCATCGGCGCAATGCTGGTGTCCCCTCTCATGGGGCCTATCATCGGCACAGGCCTGGCCCTGGGGACCAACGATCTGGATCTGTTGAAATCGGCCGCCAAGAACCTCCTGGTGATGGTTCTTATATCCCTGGCGGCATCTACGCTGTTTTTCATCATCTCCCCTCTGGACCTGGTGAATCCCACGGAACTGAAGGCCAGGACAAGCCCCACCATCTACGATGTCATGATTGCCCTGTTCGGCGGTCTCGCGGGTATACTGGAGAACAGCCGCAAGGAAAGGGGCACGGTGCTTTCCGGGGTTGCCATTGCAACGGCCCTCATGCCGCCTCTGTGCACTGCGGGTTACGGTCTGGCGCACCTTAACATGCACTTCTTCTTCGGGGCGCTGTACCTGTTCATCATCAACAGCGTATTCATTGCCTTAGCCACGTACATCATGGTAAAGTACCTGAGGTTCAGGACAGTATCCGGCATAGATGAAAGCATGGCAAAAAAACGCCGCAACCTCATCACGGCCGTACTGGTAGTGGTTCTGGTGCCCAGCATATGGTCTGCCTTCAACCTTATCAGGGAAAACAATTTCGAAAAGAACGTAAAAGCTTTTGTTCAGGAAAACAGGATTGTTGCCAAGCGCACATATATCACAGATTACTCTGTTCAGAAACGCCATGCCCAGCTGTCCGTCTCCGGAGAACCTCTTACGGACAGTCTGCGTTCTGCACTTCTTGAGAAGGCTTTCAAATACCACATCAAGCCAGGCAGGATTTCCATATCGGAGCACACCTTCGGCATGAGCCAGACTGAGATGGACAACCTTCTGGAAGAGATTTATACTCGCACGGACACTGAGATTGAGGAAAATGCAGCCCTCATTGCCGCCATGCAGTCCCGCCTGGACCAGCTTTCAGCGGAAATTGAAATCCTCCGCGAGCAGGTCAGGGCCGGCAGTAAAGAGCCCGTAGAGCCCATTTACCCTGAAGAAGAGCAAAATATTTTTGCAGATTCGGAATAAACTACTAACTTTGCATTCCCTTTGGTGCGATGGCCGAGTGGTTAGGCACAGGTCTGCAAAACCTGCTACAGCGGTTCGATTCCGCTTCGCACCTCCACCCTTCCAATACTCCTGAAATTACTTTCCCGTTTCCCGGGAATAGTTCTATTGTATCATTACACTATCTCCTGCACAACAGGGAGCAGCGGCTGACGCCGCTGCCGCTCTCGCTTTTATGGAGATTGGCCAGTGGCCGGAAGGCTCGGAAACCAGATGTTCTACACGTGGAAAAAATCTTCAAAGTCATACTTAAATCGCTGAAAATAAATTTGTTATTCTCGTTGAAAATGACTATCTTGTATATGGATTTAGAAGTTGAAATGTTATGGAAATGCTTGTAAGATTCATCGAGAGAGTAGAGAACAAAGTCCTGTTCTATGTGACGGAGTACACGCAGAAGCAGGACACCATGGATGGCTTTGAGAAAATCTGGGTGCACCAGTTGAGCGGCAAGGTGTATTTCGACGAATATCCCGAAAAGCCGAACTATCAGTTCATCCCGGTTTACCAGCTCTGCGACCTGGACAATAACCTGAGGCGCATCCCCGACAAGAAGGCTATCAAGAATTGGGTGGAGAATGATGTCCTGATGCATAAACTGTAATTTGAAAGAGGATTTGCTATGTACAATCAACTGAACATGTGGCGGGAGCTCGTGAACGCCATCGACGAGAAGGTGACCGAGTATTGCAACGAGGCGGACTGCTGGGAGCCGGGGACGCAACTCTGGACCAATGCCGCCGTGGGGGATGTCGTCCTCGGGGAGAAGCCGGATGCTCCAGGCTATGAAGGCCGGGATGTGGACTGGTTCGTCTGCCGTGATGAGGATGGGGACCTGATGCCGGACCTGGACCTTATCGAAGACTATGCCTCGCAGTGGTTCGACTTCCGGCAGTGATGTGATTCTATTCCTTTAGGAGGTCCTTAGGAGCTAACTATTTGCTTAAGAGTTGAACGGCCCCGGTCTTGGGAACTCTGCCTCCTTTGTCGCGCTTTCTTATACCGGCCTTCGGAAAGCCGTTCCCGGAGGCTTTTCTATCAAAATTTTTCCTAAATTTGAATCTAAAAGTCAAATGCAATGATTAAAAAATACACTCTCCGCTCATTAGTCATCCTTGCCAGCATCACTCCATACATCCTGTGGCAGCTGAAGATAGGAATCACCATCCGTCTTGGAGTATATGAGTATGCGCCGGTGCAATTAGGGTATGCTGCCTTACTGATGTTAATTGTTTTCCTGATGCATGGCCACGAAGCATTCAGAAGCATGGGGCTTGGTGGCGGATTTGTGAAAGGCTTTCTCTTCGCACTCATCTGCACATTGCCGATGTTCATTACTTCGGCCTTGACAAGTTCCATAGACCCGAAAAGGTTCTCTTCCTGGTATCAATTCCTTATTCTGATAAATCTCACATTCGTAGCTGGTTTTTTTGAGGAATTTTTCTTTCGTGGTTTTCTGTTCGGGCAGTTGTTCCGCTATTGTCGCTGGGGTTTCTTCCCCGCCGTGTTGTTGCAGTGTGTTTTGTTTGGTCTGGTGCATCTGTTGCAAGGATATGATTTGCTGTCCTCTTTGTCAGTGATGTTGGTAACGGCCTTAGGCGGAATCTTTTTCGCTTGGGTTTATGTCGAATCCGGCTTTAATCTTTGGTGCAGCATTTTCCTTCATGCACTAATGAATCTTTCTTGGCTGATGTTTACCGCCGATCATTTGGGGGCGGTTGGAAACATTTCCGGTAACATCGCGAGAGCAGTCACTGTCTGCATTGCTATCGGAATGATTATTATCAAGAAAAGAACAAATAAGGAGGCGTTCTTTCTCAGCAAAAAGAATCGCTTCATTTCATCCGAATAGGAAGTGAAGTAGAAATCTACAAGGCTCGGTTTTGCGACAGCGCATAGTGTGGTAATCTTGGTAAGAATCTAAATCACTTGACCTATGCCCAGATACATTCCGTTCATGCCCTTTGAGGACTGCTTCGGCTCGGTGGGAGACCTGACTTTCTTCCACCGGGACGGCCAGTGCTTCTACAAGACCAGGCAGAAACCGGCCTTTCCCGGCACGCTCTCCCAGATGGAACAACAAAGTGTGCACCTCAGAGCGCTTGATGCATGGCGCCAGCTGGACCATGCCACACAAATGAAGTGGAACCGCTGTGCTGTGGGTGTAGTGTCCCACAGGCCTCCTTTCGATGGTAAATCTGGAATATCAGGGTACAATCTTTTCGTTTCCGCTTACCACGGATTTGCTGCGTTGGAGGATGAGCACGTTCCAAAGTCGCTGCCCTGGGAGAATTTTCCCCCGTATGGGGTTGAGGGTGTCAAGAGCGTAGGCGTTGAGGACGGTGCGCTGCTGCTGAAACTCTCTGTCTTCATAGATCCGTCCGTTGAGGCTGGCAGGTACCAGATGCTGGCGAGGCTCCAGTTGGCCAAGCAGGGAGGAGGAAGAGATGCCGGTAAGATGCGCTCCTTCCTGGCGGAGGCTCCTCTTGCTGCCGGGCATACCTCGGCGCTCTTCCGGCTACAGGATTATGTTGGTGTGTGGAATCTGGACCTGCCGGCATATACAGTGCATCTGCGGCATGTCCTTCTGGACCGGCGGAGCGGATACCGGAGTCAGTACATACAGCAATCTTTCGATGTAACCCTTCCTTGACAGGAGGGGTTTTTACTTAAAGTACAACTTTAGTTCAGTTTATTTAAGTGATTGTATTTGAATTATCAAATACTTTTACTATCTTTGTGCTTAGAGGATTACCCCTCGCCACCTAAACCTAAACTTGAACTATGATTGCTCTTCCTTCCATTGCTTTCGAGGAGATGAGCGGCAGCGCCAAGGGCGTAACCGCTGCAAAAGTGAAGAACCGCAAGTACATCCGCAACCGCGGATACGGCGGCAGTGTCCGGACTTCCGACCAGGCCAAGGTCAAGGGAGTTTTCAAGCGTCTGACGACCATGTGGAAGACGCTTCCCAACGACAACCTGCTCGCGTGGAACAAACTGGCCCTCAGCCAGGAAGCCCGCAGTGTGCTGGGTACCAAGGGGAAGATCTCCGGAGCCAACCTGTTCACCCGCCTCAACTACTGGATCGTCGCCTGCGGCGGATCTCCGGTCCTTGTGCCGCCTACGCTCCTGGGCGTAGAGAATCCTTCCTCGGCCACCATCGTGTGCCAGGGAGAGACCTTCACATTCAAGCTCGACCAGGCGCTTGCTGACAACGGCGGCATCTTCCTCGTGATTGAGGCCTCCGAGGGTCAGTCCAACGGCGTTTCCCGTGCCCACAGCAAGGCTTCGGCCATCAAGATGGTGGAGGAGCCCACCGCTGCCGCCATCGACATCCGTGCGGACTACGTGGCCAAGAATGGCGCTCCCAGCGCTGCGGCCCCGAAGATCTTCTTCCGCTACTACTACGTGAACTCCGCCACCGGCGAGAAGTCCGGCACCATGCTGGCGGAGGCGACTTGGACCGAAGCCGCTGCCGGTGGTGGTGATTAATCTTCCGGCCTGAGGGCCTTTCCTGAATCGCATCGCCCCGACGCTCACCGCGCCGGGGCTTTGTTATGTGCTTGAGAATGGGTATATTTGCACACACAAATCGGAATTTCTATGAAAAGAGTAGTTCTAATACTTGCCATTTTCTTTTCTCTCCCTTCATTTGCTCAGGTTGATACGGAGACCCATCGGTTTTGGCAGCCTGGTGCTCAGCTAACTTTCGATGATTTTCAGGGAGTTGCTTCTGATTCAGCATATATAAAGAAGCTGAGTAATATGCATCTTTATCATCAAGTTGCAACTGGTTTCTGGTCGGCACTTGACATTCCGAAATCAAAACGGGGTTGGAAGAAAGGGTTGCAAGAGAAGTATTATTTTTGTGCCGCAATGGAGAAGAGTAATTCTTTCTTTATAATCCGCGACAGCACAGAGTTGAAATATGCCCAGTTGATTTGGGATATCTGTGAAGTGTCCACCCGCATATCTAGAAGGAATTTAGCTCAATTTATATCTCAAATCAATGAGGGTATATCGAAAAAAAACAATGGAGCAATCTCCATTCAGTATATGACGTGCCTGAATGATGGAAAGCAGTTCGGCAAAGAGGTGACACACGCTTTTTTTGATGAAGTTGTTACCACACATGACGAGCAGGCTTATCAAAAATTCAGAAGACAGATAGATGAGCTTCTTGACGAACTCTCTGAATATGCAACAACAGAAGCTGAAATCATACGCTTAACATCGAATCAACCTGATGAAGGGTATGTTCTTGCTCCATCGTTGATGGGGGACTTCAAACAACGAGGCGAAATACGCTACTAAATTCCAATTTATCGGCATGAAACAATCCCCGACATTCCTTCAGGAGTGCCGGGATTTGTTGTGATGGGGGTGCGAGGCGCGGCAGATGCCGGAACGTGGCCGGAACGCGCCGCGGCATATCACGCCG
>Ga0129306_1000135_pt1 | contig 127568 bp, 104 predicted proteins | sample P827metagenome_FD_94438 | JGI IMG/M metagenome (GOLD analysis project Ga0129306, IMG submission 94438) | Capybara group fecal microbial communities from Wisconsin, USA - P827 metagenome | ecosystem: Host-associated > Mammals > Digestive system > Large intestine > Fecal | place: USA: Wisconsin...
AGTGTGGTGTTATTGAGATTGAGCCTCTTCGAGGCTCGCTGTTGCGCAGGCGTTGCAGAGCCTTTTGAGGTGTTCTTTATGGTCGCTTAGTGTGGTGTTATTGAGATTGAGCCTCTTCGAGGCATAAAGGCACGCTTTTCTTGCGAGGGTTGCCGTTTGTACTCTCGGGGCCGTCGGTTGTCTCCGCTCTTTGGCATTCACGTTACAGCCGAATCACCATCTCTATCGGGTAGTGGTCGGAGATGTAGGGGACGCCGTAGTTGCCGTTGAGGGTGCGGAAAAGCTCCACTTCAACGTTGCGCACAAAGAAGTGGTCGATGAGCGACGGCTTGTCTTTGCCAAAGCCGGTGTAGGTGTCTACGCGGCTTGTCACGGTTGGCAGGTCGCGGGCCACTTTGAATCCTATGTTGTAGAACGCTTGGAATAAGTCGTCGTCTATCGTTGAGTTCATATCGCCACCGATTATTGCCGGCACATCGCTTGTTTCATAGGTTCCTGCTGTCTCAGCTATCAGCTGTGCGCCCTCGGCGCGTGCCGTCTTGCCCGCGTGGTCGAGATGCGTGTTGAAATAGTCAAACTCTTTATCGCTCAAGCGGTCGCTAAAACGTGCTATGGTGACTGTGCGGCGACAGGCGGCATCCCATCCCAGCGACGGCTCTTCGGGCGTTTCGCTGAGCCAGCGTGTGCGGTAGTTCACCAGTTCCAGCCGCGCGGTGTCATAGTAGATAGCCATAAACTCGCCGCCCAGCTTGCCATCGTCGCGCCCCACACCGATGCGGCGGTACTGCGGCAGACAGCTGTCAAGGTATTGCAGCTGGTTGATCAGCGCCTCCTGCAGGCCGATGGCGGCAGGTTTCTCCTCGTTTATCATCTTCACCACGGCGGCCTTGCGGTTGGGCCAGCCGTTTTCACCGTCGATGTTGTTCCACGAATTGTAGCGGATGTTGAAGGAGATAATCTTTAGCTCCTGCGCCTGTGCTGTCTGGCAAAGAGCAAGCAGGGCGAAGAATAGCAAAAATCTGTTGATGTGTTTCATATAGAGTTTGTTAACTGTAATAAGACCATTGCAAATCAAGGAGCAAAGATAGGCATAAATATCGAAACGGACAAATATAATATTCCGACGCGTCAGGAAGCACTCTTGTCCGTTTGATGTCCGCTTGTTGTCCGCTTGATGTCCGCTTGTTGTCCGCTTTTAAAGCGGACAACAAGCGGACATCAAGCGGACAACAAGCGGACATCAAATGGACTTGTCCCTGTTTTGGAACGGGGATGAAACGAGGCAGGAAGCAGCGTGGCTACAGGTTGCTCGTGAGGTGGTGGCGGCCGCTGCCGAGGACTCGTTTTTCGGCATAGCCGTCTTGGGTTGGCAGGTAGACCTCGGCGCTGGTGTTGGCGGGGATGAGGATGTCCCACACGAAGCGGTCGCCCTGGCGGCGCCAGTTGCTCTCTATACGCCCCGACACCGAGTTGTAGGTGCAGTTGACGTAGTCAAGCCCTTTGACGGGATAGGGCTTCAGTTGGATGAGGCTGTAGCCAGGCTCGAGGGCTGAGATACCGCCGAGGTATTCGTAGTACCAGATGATGAGGTCGCCGAGCAGCATCACGTGATTGCCGCTGTTCATCGACGGGTCGCCGGTGTCGCCGTTCCAGAGTTCCCAGATGGTGGTGGCACCCTTGCGCACCATATAGCCCCAACTGGGGTAGGTGGTGTTGGTGGCCAGTTTCAACGCGAGGTCGCCACGGCCAAACCAAGTGAGGGCACTCATTAGGTGCTGGATGCCCACCACACCGGTGCTCACGTGGCCGCCGAAGTCGTTGACGGTCTTGTCGACTATGTTGGCGAAGACCTTGTCTTCGAGTCGTCCCGGCACCATATCGAACCACAGCGGCAGCAGGTTGGCAGTGACGGTGTTGTGGTCGTAGCGGCCAGTGACGGTATCCAGGTAACGGCGATTGTAGGCAGCGGTCACGGAATCGAACTCGTCCTGGAAGAAGAGCGCATCGTCATCCTTGTCGAGCCATATCGCAAAACCTTTCATAAGATTGCAGAGGTGACAGTAGTAGGGCGTGGAGAGGTTGGCAGGCCAAGTCATACGGTTGGTGTCGCGGGTATGGATCAGCTCGGGGCTTTCGGGCGGCACGCACCAGTCGCCGTATGTGTCGCGGACAAGGATGCCGTCCTTGAGGTAGTACTTCTTCATATGGAGCATCCAACGCTTCATTGCATCATAGTGCTTGCGCATAGGCTCGATGTCGCCGAAGCGGGTGTAGAGCATATCCGCCACGGTGATGAAGGCGCCCGGCCAGGTCATATTGTCGGTGTAGTTGCGCCAGTAGGCAGGGGCTACGTCGGGGAGCGAGCCATTCTCCCACTGGCTGTCTTCGAGGTCCTGCAGCCACTTGGCGTAGAGGCGGTGATTGTCGAAGATGTAGCTCTCGCCGTAGCAGCCGGTGGTGCGGTCGCCTGTCCATCCCATCCGCTCGTCGCGCTGGGGGCAGTCGGTGGGCATCGAGCGGTAGTTGCCACGTATGCCCCACGTGGCGTTGCGGTAGACGGCGTTGATTACCTCGTTTGAGCACTCGAAGCTGCCGGTCATCGGCATTTCGTCGTACATTACAAGTCCAGTGAAATCTTCCACATTGGGAGCAGAGGTGAGACCTGATATTTCCACGTAGCGGAAACCGTGGTAGACGAATGGCGGAGAATGTGAGAATGTGTTATTGTGTGAATGTGTTAGTCTAGTGCCAACAATATAGCGGTCGGTACACTCGGCAGAGCGCAGATTGTCGGTATATAGGGTGCTGTCGGCATTCAGCAATTCGGCGTAGCGGAAGGTTATGGTGTCCCCATTGACACATTTACGCATTAACGCATTCCCACATTCTAAAACTCCCACCATATTCTGCCCCATATCGAGAATCCACTTGTCGCCTTTTTTGAATAATGCCACCGGCTTCAATTCGTGCTGCACCTTTATGTTTGGGTTGGGCTGCGGGGTGAGGAGCTGCATCGGATTGGGACGCTGATAGTTGTCAGGAAGAGGGCTGCCGGTTCTGACAGGGTACTCGCGTGCCACGCGATGGCGGGGATTGTAGATGTCCTCGCAGTACATATTCTGGCGGTCGTAGTCAACGACGACATCATCCCACCTGCTGTCGTCATATTCTGGATAACACCATCGGTATAAATCATAATGGTTGTCATAGGTATAGCCATCAAACTCATTGGCTTTGCGGATGGGACCGCGGTTTGTTATCTTCCAGCCCTCACCGCTGACGATGGTGTCTGTTGTGCCGTCTTTGTAGGTCACTTCAAGCTGCATCAGCAGTTGCGGCAGTCCATAGTGCGCGGCGTGGTTGATGCCGCACCACTCCAAGTAGTTTGTATCGTGGCGAGGAGCGGTGAAGCGGCCGCCCTCGAGGATGACGCCCACGGCGTTGTCTCCATTGCACAGGATATTGGTCACGTCGTAAGCGTTAAAATAGATGCGCTGCGTATAGTCGCTCAAGGCGGGTTTGAGAAGCTCGTCTTCGGCCACTTCGATGCCGTTGAGGAACACTTGGTATTGGCCCAATCCACTGATGTAAAGGCGCGCACATTCGATATCTTTGCAGAGCGGGAACTCCTTGCGCAGATAGCGGGCGGCGATGGCGGAGTGGCCGTCCAGATGGTCGTCCTTGTAGTCGCGCCCAATCCAGTGCGCTTTCCAGTCGTCGGGAGAGAGCAGGCTTATCTCAAAGTGCTGCACGTCGCTCTCTATGGACGTACACTGGAGTACGCCCCTACTATCCTCATAGGTGACTGTGGTGTAAACCTTCCACCAACATCGGTCGCGGCTGCGTAGGGGCGTACCCCTGTGTACGCCCTCGCTCAATCCATAAGGGATATACAGCATCTGGTTTGACTCTACAACCTTTGAGTCCCACAGGTCACCGATTCCTTTCTTCGCGTTTTCCTCGCTGCTGGCCACAATGATGCGGTAATCCGTCTGCACCACGTTGTTCACATCTGCCACATATTGCCAACTGAAGCGCGGCTCGGCAGTGGCCAGCGGCTGGCTGCCGTCCTGCATTTCAACCGTCAACATCGTCAGTTTCACTCCGCTTCTGCATCCTGCAAAGAGTGTCGCAATAAGGATAATCTGTAATAGTTGTTTCATCGTTTGCTGATTTTGGGAATGCAAAGATACGCATTTTCCGCAACTCTCGAAAATATTTTTTCGAAACACAATAATAGCGATTGAAAATTGTTTATACGTTAAAACGAATCACAATGAAACGATTCGTTCTTGCAATCCTGCTGCTCGCCGCAGCTATGACGCTCACCGCTTTCGGACGGAAAAGCGACAGCAAAAACAGTAGTAAGCCTGTAAAACTCCGCTGCGAGAAACCTGCATATCTCAAGCCTGGCGACCGTGTGGCGCTTGTCTCTCCGGCCTATTTCTGTCCACTCGAAGACATCGAGAAAGCCGCCGAGGTGCTGCGCAGTTGGGGACTGGAGCCGGTCGTCGCCCCCAATGTCGGCAAAATGTTTGTTGGCAAATATGCCGGCACCGTTGACGAACGTGTCAGCGACTTGCGCTGGGCGCTAAGCGACACTTCTATCAAGGCAATCATCTGCAACCGAGGTGGGTATGGAACAATCCACTACATCGACCAAATCGCGTTTTCTGAATGGACCGCCCACCCCAAATGGCTTGTGGGCTTCAGCGACGTCACCACGCTGCACGGCCTCAGTGCGCGTGCAGGCGTTATGAGCATACACGGCACGATGAGCTCGTTTCTGGCCAAAGGCGGCACCGACGAGAGCAGCACCCTGATGCGCGACCTGCTGATGGGTACAGTGCCCTGTTATGAGCTGCCGGCTCATCCGCAAAATATTGAAGGCCGTGCCAGCGGTATACTTGTCGGCGGCAACATCTGCACCTTCGCGCCGAATCTCGGCACAAAGGCTGATGCCACGCTGGGACGCGACATCATACTGTTCATCGAAGAGGTGGGAGAGTCGATGCACAACATCGACCGCCAGTTCAACATCTTGGCTATGAATGGCGTGCTGAAACGCTGCAAGGGTGTTGTGCTTGGCGAGTTTACTGGTTGCGGCAGTGAGTTCACCTACGAGAGCGTTGAACAGATGCTGCGCCAACAGCTTGTAAAGTATAACATCCCGCTGCTCTGCGGTTTTCCGGGCGGCCACGGCGACATAAACCTGCCTGTTGTTATGGGCGCCCCTGTCACCATTGATGTACGCAGCGACGGTGCGACGCTGAGCTTTGATATCACCGGCCGGCAACAGACGGTCGTCACTGCCGACATACAGGCCGACACGACCCAGGTTGGGGAGTAATCCTGTTGCTATCCTATTCGACGGTGAACTGCCATTCGCCGCCTCCAACAGTACGTTCGCGTGCTGTGCCTGGGAATACCGTAGCTGTAGTGCCGTAGGGAACCCTAAGTGTGAGTTTTGAACGTTGGATTTCAATGCGGATGTCGCCATAGGGCGTGGGCTTGGTGCACTTCACCCATTCTACGCCCTCGACGGGTTGCGGGTCGACGAAGAAGTGCTTGTAGCCTGGCTGCTCAGGGTCGGGGCGTATGCCGGCTACGGCTTGGTAGAACCAGATGCCGATGCCGTTGTAGCAGTTGTGCACGCGGCTGCGGTCCTCTTTGCCTGGCCGCCCGCAGTCCCACGACTCCCAGGTGGTAAATGCGTTATTGTGGGATTGCGTTAATGTGTTAGTGGCTTCCGCGTCAGAACTAACGCATTGACGCACTAACGCATTGACGCACTCTTCTGTGTCTCCACTAACGCATTGACGCATTAACGCATTGACGCACTCTTTATCCATCATATTGAGGTAGCCAGGGTAGTCTTCTTGGCGCAGGATGGTTGCCATAAGGTCGGTCTGGCGCTCGCGGATGCACCACTCGGTGAAGATGGGCACACCCATAAGGCCTACGGCGATATGGTCACGGTATTTGCCGTGGCAGTCCTTGAGCAGTTGTTCCTTCACCGCAGCTGCGGTGACGCTGTCGGGCGGGATGCCGAGCAGCAGGGCGTAACATTGGTCAATAGGTGTGCCGTTGGCGTAGTAGTGACGGAGCGCAGGCATCCTGCCTGCCTGCAACCGAGACTGCTGTACATCCGTCTGGATGGTGTCGCAATGGTAGAAATGCCGGTGTATTGCAGCGACGAGCTCTTGTTGCCACTCGGCATAATGCTCAGCATCATCGGGATTGCCTGTCATTCGGGCCATCTGCACCATATCGGCCAGACACTCAGCAAGGAAACAATTGTTGACGTGCAGTATGCTCTCGCCACCTTTGTCCACTCCCTCGGGGATGGCCCAGTCGCCGAGAAACCAAGCGCGCCGCTCGGTGTCGGGCCACGGCTTCAGGAGCCCATCCAACTCTACTCCAGAGGGAGTACCCCGATTACTTTCCAACTCTCCCCCTAAGTTAGGGGGAGTACCCCGAAGGGGGGAGGGGGTGTGTATATTCTGCTCAACAAATTCCAGCCAGCGCTTCATTTTGTCGTAGTGGCGGTAGATGAGTGTGCGGTCACCGTAGTTGAGGTAGGTGCGCCAAGGCACCTTGACGATGAATCCCTGCCAGTAGGGGCCTCCTCCGGTGCGGAAGGCAGGGGCAACGTAAGGCAGGTCGCCGGTGCTGTCCATTGCATCGCTCCAAGCCTGCAGCCAGTTGGCATAGGTGGAGCGCACATCCCAGATGGTTTGCAGTGTGTTGGTCGATGAGTTGCCGTCGCCGCCATAGCCCATCCGCTCGATGTGGGGGCAGTCGACCATATAGCCGCTGAAGGTGAGGCAACTGAGAGTGTACTTAACCATATCGTGGATGGCGTTGAGCCGCGGGTCGCTGCACTCAAAGGTGGCACCCTCTTTGGAGTTGACGGCACCGATTTGAAGTGCTTTGGCGTACCATATTTTGGCCCCCTTGACACGGACATAACGGAATGCGTGGGTGTGGAAGCGGTTGGTGAAATGGTCGCTGCCACCGCCTCCGATGTAGATGTCTGTCTCGGTGAATGGCGGCTTGGCATCGCGGTGGTCGAGGTACTCCATCGTGACCTCTTGACCAAAAGGCACCTTTTCAAATACGATATCAAACCATCCTGTCACTACTCGTCCGAAGTCGAGCAGGACGCTGCCGTCGGCAAGTTGCTCGATGCTTTGCGGTTTGATGGTGTCTGTTATGCGGTTGCCCTCGAACTCCTGTCGCGAGACGATGATATCCTTTGCGTTATACACCGATGCCGGACGCCATCTCTCTTTTACACGCGCATCGTACCGTTCGCCGCCGAACTGCATCGGCTGCCAGCTGCCGGTGTAGCTGTATGGGCTGGGCGATGCCTCCCAGGTGCTGTCAGTCTTGAGTATTTCATATATCAGTCCGCATTCGCCATCGGAGACGGTCTCTTCTACAACTGCTTTTGCTACCGCCGGGGTGCCGTAGATGCGGCCCCAGCCCTGCCCAAGCCAGAGCATTATCTGGTTGTGGCCTTCGCGAAGATAAGGCGTGATATCGTATTTTACCCAGAAGGCGTGCTTGTCAAGCTGCGACACGGCGGGTTGCATCACTTTGTCACCGACCTTCATTCCGTTTACATACACCTCGTGGTAGCCCAACGAGGCTATGGTGACAGAGTAGCTGACCTTACGGAGTGACGTCTGCTGCAACTCGCCTGCATCCACGTGGAAATATTGGCTCAGCATAGGACTCTCCGCCCACCCCCTTTCGGTACGGCAGCCGATGAACTCTTGCGCCTGGATGTTTGTCGCACTCAGCAGCAGAAGTAAAGCTAATAGTGTTTGGCGTTTTAGGAAGCGAAGCATTTGGTTAAGGGCTGGAGGGTTAATATGTTAATAAGTTGATTTGTTGATACGTTTGTATGTTAAGGTTGGGGAATTGCCTCAATTCTCTTGAATGTTCCCCATATTGGATGGTTCCGGTATGCTTCTACAGCGTTGGAAGGAACACGCAACACTGCCGTCGACGGTAGCTGATAAAAAGTGGTCACTGCTGCCTCTGGTGGCACCGTGGCCAATATCCGTACCTCGCGTAGGTGCGAGCATTCGGTGAAACTGTAATTGCCAACCTTGCGCACCTTAGGCCCCATATACACTACTTGCAAGCTGTCGCAATAGGCGAAGGCGTAATCGCCGACAATTTCAAGGCTGTCGGATAGTACAAGTGTGTCTATTGCTGTTTCGTAGAATGCACCGTGGCCAATCTCCCTCATTTGTGGCGACAGCACCAACTGACGCATCTGATGACTTTTGGCGGCGAGATTGTGGACGGCGATACGCGTGTCGCCTTTAAACTCTATGCGTTTCAAACCAGCCACATTGCTTACAAAATCGACTGGCAGCTGCTCTACGCCGGTGTCGATGATGACGTTGGCAAGAGCCATACAGCGGAAGAAATAGCTGTATTTCATTATCGAGTCGTGATGCGCACCCTGGCAGTCGCGAGCCTTCCATATCAGTGTGGTCAGGCTTGTGCAGTCGTTGAAAGGTATACTGCCTATCTGTTGCAAGCTGTATGGAATCACCAATGTGTCGCGCAACGATATGCAGCCGACAAAGGCTTCGTCACCGATGCTCCGAAGCGTTTCTGGCAGCTTGACAGAGGTGAGTTTTGCATCGTCTTTGAAGGCACGGTTGGCTATTGCAACCACCTGCCACGTAAGGCCCAGGTGGTGCACACTGGCGGGAATGACCATATCGCCTTCGGGCTTGACGATCCCTTCTGGCCAGGGCGCCCATTGACTGGAAGTGGGTGGAACGACCTCTACCAACCGTTGGGGTACACGACTCACCTCCCGCATCCATATTGTCTGCCCACTCTCCAGCCGTACTTCAAAACGTTTGGATGACGGAAGCAACATAATAACAATCAGCATGACAATCACCAGTGCAACGAGCATCCAGATGGACCATGTGGGGAACATCAGCCTGCGCAGCGATGCCACCGATTGGGGACGACGGTTGGGATCCAGCCTTGTGGCGCAACGCAAAGCCACAGAATAGCGTTTCCCAAACAGAAACTCCATCACGCACCCCAACGAATAGATGTCCGAGCGGCTGTCGGTCGCGCGTCCCTCGCGTTGCTCGGGCGAGGCATAGTTCTCTGTTCCTGATGCCTGTTTGAGGGTCGCATATTGTGGGCCGTCACTCAATCCGAAGTCGATAAGTTTCACTCGCCCGTCAGCGGTGACGATAATGTTCGAAGGCTTGATGTCACGGTGGCAAATACCGCGGCTGTGAAGGTAATCAATGGCATCGAGTAGCTGGTCAAATACACGTTTAAGCTCGGCCTTGCGCCTGCCTTTTTTCCACTGGTCGAGGGGCTTGCCGTCAACCCATTCCATCACTATACAGCGGCCGGCAACAGCATCGTCCTCCAGGCTCTCGACACGAACCACATAAGGACTGTCAAGTCCCACGCCGATGCTATACTCCTTGTACAACCACTCTTCATAAACAGGATTTCCCCGAAATTCCTCTCGCAAACCTTTAAGAACATACCATCGCCCGAAGCGACGTGCACGCCACAGGATATGGCTGTCGCCTCGTCCTATCTCTTCGTATGACGAGAAAAAAGGCTCGGTTATGCCGGCACCGCCCGACACAATTCCAGATGGTGCATCGTTCAGCATCTGGCACCTCCAGTATTAATTATGAGTGCGTTATATTGATTTGCCATAATATTATTCTTCCTGTTTCAGTTTGCAAAGGTATGATTTTTTTCGCATCTTCAATCGTCAACCTTAGTCTTTAATAGGCACAGAATAGAAGCGGACCAAAACGGTTGTGCTGTATTTCAGATATTTTTAGTACTTTTGCATTCGATTTATGAACCATTTAGACAATAGTACCATAGAAACTTTGCGACGCCTCATTTGCGAGGCTGCGGGCTGTGAAGCTGGGTCGCCTGCCGACTTCTACACTCTTATGCTTTTCATTGAAAGTCGCACACGCGAAACTGTCGGCCTCACCACTGTCAAGCGTTTCTGGCAGTATGGAGGTCTCAGCTCCAAGCCACGCCAAAGTACTCTCAATGTTATGGCTCGATCTATTGGTTACCGTAACTATGACGACTTTTGTGAGCATTACGGCGACTGTACACCATCGAGCGACATTGTGTTGGGAGAGGGGATTAAAGTGGCCGACTTGAAGCCTGGCGAGCGAATTATGCTGCGCTGGAACCCAGGGCGAGAGGTCGTGCTGGAATATCTGGGCAACAGCACATTCCGCGTAATAAGCAGCGAAGGCAGCAAACTGAAAACCAACGACACATTCCAAGCCGCCTTTTTCGCCTTGGGCCACGCTGCAATGCTTGCCAATGTGATACACGGCGATTCCTCCTGGCCCCTCTACGAGATAGGCCAGCAAGGAGGCCTGACACTTGTCCGCCGTCTCTCCTCAATAGGCGAATAGTCAATGAATAAATAGTATTGTTTCGATATTATGTTTTTTTGTAACGTTTTTTAAGATAAGAATTGATACCTTAAACTAATTGCTGTATCCTTTGTAACCGATGTCTTTTGTAGAAAGGTCTGGTGAGTCAGGATTTCCATCGAGCTCTAAAATCTTTGTGTTTATTTGGTATGCTATATCTTTGGCAATATTGATTGCCCTCATATCCCAACAAATGACACTCCAAGCGACACGTAACGATATTGCGTTGTTCTTGCTATGGAGGTGCCTTACAAAAAGTTTGGGATTGGAATTGTCGTGGTATAGCTGCTTATCTGTTTTTAGTTCATAAGACTCTGTAATGATTTTAGAAACAGATTGATAGAATGCTTCGAATTTGGCAGTATCAATAAGTGTGATATTTGGGTCGTGATATGTGGTGTCGCCTTTTTTCGAACCGTAGCAGAAGTGAAATTGAGACGGGTATGTTGGTTCGTTGGATCCACTTGCAGGCATAAGTGTGAAAATCCATGAATCTTCTGTACTGGCCAATCTGTTTATGTCTTCCATGAATTCCTTACGCCCAGGAATATCATTTTCTGGATCGTAGTTGTAGTAGGACTGATAAGGACGTGTTTGGCCAAATTCTCGCGAAATGTAGTTGAATCCTCCTATCTTTGCTAAATAGTAGCTCCACCATCCCATAATTGGATCCACTATATTGCTGGGTGAAAAGATGGTTACCTTACTGCCACGATCTATACATTGACCGTATACCGTGTTGAAGGTATAGTGCTCTACTGCCAGCTTGTCTTGTGGGTGTTCTTCAGCATTTTGTGTTATAGATAGGTTTGTGATACGGAAATGAGGATCATTACGAACTGCATCAAGTATTTCATCTTCTTTAAGTCCTAATCGTGCTTGTATTTCTACAACAGATATGTATTTGGGAACTATTTGGAATCCCGTAAGTCTGTCTTTCTTTCTTTCAAAAGCAAGATGCAGTGTTTCTATGTTTTCTCTGATTTGGACGGCTTGTTTCTCATCGTCCAAAGCTGCAATAAATCCGCTGGATATTATACCTGCAGGTAATGCAAAAAGAGCGACGCCAACCAATCCTATTATATTTGCAACCACCTTTCCTAAAAACGTTATTGGTTTGGGCGGTGCCATCTCTCCTGGGTCTTGTACTGATTTGACAAAGGTCCACAGCAGTGATGTTGGGAAATGTTTGTAAACCTTTGGTTGTGCTACGTGTTCTGCCAAAAAAAGGATTAATGACAGAATTAATAAAACAATAATCAGTAGCTCAAGTATTATTAATAATTGTCCTTTGGTTTTGGTAAATGCTTGGTGTATAAGGTAAAATGGATTTGAACTCTTATTGTCGGAAGAGATGATTTCGTTACAAGTGTCTGATACTGCGTTGATATTAGATGTGCTTCCTTCTGGAATTGCATAGGAATTGCTGTCTACAATAAATGTATTAGTGTCGTGCGATTCTCGTCCGCACGACACTAGTTGAAATCCTACCAGTATTATTATGAATAAATACAACAGATAGTTATTATTTTTCATATAATATCACCGTATTGGTTAAGAGTTAGATGAAGTGGTTGTTCTGTTACTGTTTTGCTTTAGCTACTGCATAGGTTATCCCTATGAATACCAATAGAATAATACCATTGACTATAACATAAGCCGGAGTGCTAAATTGCACGAAAGCATAAATAATATGGCTAACCAAGAGAATGATGAAAAACACCCATCCAAGTACTGCCGTGTTGACTGATGTACGTTTTTCGTTGAAACGCACAGCCAGAGCTATTATTAATGATATCGCAAAACAGACAAAACCACCTATCGCAAGGATATTTTCTTTGCTAGAGGTGTGACAAAAAGCAAAGAGTCCATAGGACAGCAAAGCACTTAATGCAATTGCAATAATAGTCGGGAATACATTTATTTTCATTGTTGTTGTGTGTTAATTGGTGGAGGTGTTAAAGCGACGAGTCTAAGCACTTGAGGCACTTTTTCTATGGGTTGCCACGATGACATTCCTGGTGTCCATACGAGGGTTTCCTTGGTGATGCGGTGGTCACCGATGAGTCGCATCATCTCCTGTTCGTTGAAGGGGCCGGCTTGCTGCCCGTCGATGACGGCATGATAGGTTTTGGGCAATGGCGCTTGCATCTGATTCATGGCTCCTGGGACATACATATCCTTCATTGCTTGATTCATAGTTTGCGTCATCTGCTGTGCTACTGCCAAACTCATACCAAACTCGACCAAGCGGTCGATGGAATAGAAACCATTGTTGTCCATGTTATTATGATATTAGAATCCGCTGCCCGAGAATAAGAGATAACCCCACCAAATGGCATCTCCAATAGCCAACCACGCCCACCAGCGGCAAGTGTTCTTCATGGAACGCAGGTAGGGAATGGCAAACACCACAATGGCATAGATAACAGATAACACGATGCCAACGGTAAGTGCTATGGGTGTATCCATATCTATCTCGATAAACTCGAAAACTGCTATGCCGATAACCAGAAGGTTGATGGCAATGATGATGAGAAACATAATAAGTCCCACAAAGAACTTCCCTGCTCCTTTGCCAAGTTTCTTTCCAAAGGAGTCTTTCGTGTTGTTTTCAATGTTGTTTTCCATTTTTTTTATTTTTTATTTATACTATTAATTTTTTAAAGTTTTTCTATATCGAAGGCGGAACGGGGGGTATTCCTGGAGGTGGCGGCGGTACGGCGCCGAAGAGTGTGGCGAGTTCTTGCACATTGCCAGCCATCTCCCAGTTGGCCATTCCTTGTTTCCATACGTAGGTTTGGGCGGTCATTTGGCCATTTTGTATCATCTGTTGCATCTGCTGCAGATTGTAGGGCCCCATGTTTTGACCGCCAATATTGAGAGTGTATTGCACCTGAGGTATGGGAGGGGGTGTCTGCATGCCTTGATTCATGGTTTGTCCCATCTGGTTCATCATGCCGGCCATCTGCTGACCCATAGCTCCGCCCATCATCATACCTGTCATCATACCCGCTGGGTTAAAACCACCATTGCCTCCTCCCATATCCATACTGCCCATCTGCCCCAAGTTTCCGGCGGCGGTCTTCAGCACCTCGGTCTGCTGGTTGAGAGCGTGAGCACCGATAAAGTTGGTCTCCGTCTGAAGCTTCTGTGCTCTCTGCGCTTCCTCACGCTGGATGCGCAGGGTCTCCTCCATGTTGGCGGCGTTGATGGCCTGCATGTCGGCCATGTTCTTGAGGTTGATATTGGTTTGGGCGTCAATGGTACGTGTTTGTTGCTCTTTGGTGACATGCATCAGCGATTGGTAGCCCTCGCTCTCCTTGTCGGGCTCGATGGCTGCAATGTCGAAGGCTTTCATGTTTACACCAAAATCTGTTTCCAATCGCGGTTTGAGATACTGCTCAACGATGGTGTTGATCTCAAGTATCTTTCGTTCCATCTGTATGACGGGAATGCCGTTGTCCTGCGGAATGTTGGTCACCACGCCCTTTACATATTTCGTTACAGCGTCTTTCAGCTGACGTTTGAAGTCCTCAAGCTCGAAGTTGATAAGGCGGTTGAGCTTGATGAAGCCTTTGTAGTCGGTGATGTTGAATGTCAGCGTGCCGCGTACTGCCATCGGCACCGCGAAGTCGAGGAAGCGTGGGTCGAACACATCGAAGTAGGGGATGCCGTATTTAATCTGTACATTGCCCGCCAGGTTGATGTAGTAGATCTCTGCCTGGAAGGGTGATGATCCTCCGAAGGCAAGCCCCACGATACTGGTCAGCACGGGAAAGTTGGCCGTCTTGATGGTGTCGTCGTAAGGACCCATGATGTAGTCCTGCATGGTGCCGTCTTTCTGTTTGTATACAAACACGGCGACTTCACCATCTTTGACACGCAAGCTGCTGCCATAGCGTATGGCAGTTTCTTTCTTTGTTGAGTTGGCATCCTGTCCGTCAGGACGCCATTTCCAAATAAGATATTCAGGCTCGTCGCAGCGGATGACATCCATCAATCCGCCTTCTTTTTTATTGAATAGACCCATACAATATTACATTTTTATTTTAAGCTCTTTTGCATATTCTGCAATAATTCCCATGACCTCTTTGTCATTTCTCATTGAAAACTTTGCTTTTATAATGATTTGCTCACATTTAGCTTTCCATGTAGGATATAGTGTAAGTGTTCTTGAATCAGCATGGAGCATACCTGGTTTTCGAGCTAAAGGTACTGCAAGGGAGAGAAATTCCAAAATATCCTCTTTCGTTGTTGGAATAGGGAAGTTCTGAATTATGGTTTGTTTCTTGCTGGTGCTAGAAACCTGGTATAAACGATCAAAGAATCCTGCTTCTTTGTTTTCTGCTTCTGCCTGATTCAACATTTCGAACAGTTTCTGAATTGAGCTATTGGCCTCAATATTTGTGAATTGATATCCGCATTCGGGGCAACTGACAGAGAAAGACACAATCATAGCACCGCAGGCAGGACATTTCTTTACGTCGCCGTATTTTTCAGATTTTGGAGCAGAGGTTGTGGTAGGGGTTGTGTTTTGCTGTTGGCTCATCTTGTATAGACGTGCGTCAAGTACCATCTCAAATTCGTCGAGGTCTATACCCATCGACTGTGCACGTTTGAAAAGAACTTGCTTTTCTTTTTCGGTTAATTCTCCGTCGGCCAACGCCATATCTATTAACTGTTCAAGTTGGGCGCTATATATGTTTTCTCCGCTTGTGGGTGCAGGAGGTACAGGCGTGGCAGGTGTTGGGGCAACGGGTGTGGTTTGAATGGGTTTTGAATTTGTTTTCTTGGGAGAAAGACTCGGAATGTTCACTCCAACTTGCTCACTCAGTGTTTCTTTTAATTTGTCAAATAGGCCCATGGTTATTTTTTTTATGTTAAAGGGTGTTTATTATATCCTAAGTTTAGGAGCATAATATAAATAGAAAAGTATTGCATTACTTATTGTTATACCATAGAAAATGATCAAAAGCCCTTCGTCGATTGGGAATATTTATATTGTTTTTATCCAATACCTCCCCTGTTAAACAATTAAATGATGTGTAATCGAATTTGTTCCGCCATGATTCTATCTTGTTCAATGTGATTTTTAAATTTTCATCACAATAATCAGGAAGATTCTTTTTGACGATATTGTCAAAGATTGAGTAATCATCCTTTCCATACACATGGACATTATGATAACAACAATACTTCGAAGCGAACGAAAAGAGATTCATTCCGTACTTGTTTTTTGAAGTGCGGGCTATTTCTTCCACCAACGCAACATCGCCGGATTCCACCCGTTTGTCAAAATCCGCTATGTCGACAATTATTTTTGCCACGTCGCACAATGACAATCTTGACTTGTACATCGAAATATTGGTGTTATTGGTGGTATCAATTATTGCCACTTTGGCTGCCACAATTGTCGCGTCGGTATTTTTGGGAAAATGATTAAAAAATGTACTAATCAAAGTATCCTCAGGACCATACGAAGGATCGTTCTGCACATCCTTGTCTGCTTTAAGAATCATCTGTGTGTTGAGCTTTTTCATAATCAGACTTTGTTATTATTGTACATATAATTGTTGTCTTTGAGGCTTAATACTGGTCAATTATCCCTTGAATTATTTTTTTTACATAAACTGTAGGATCACCATTCCCAGATTTATATAGATTATCGTAACTGTCTATGTTGACGGCGTATGTGTTGAGAAATTTTTGGGCTTCTTCTTTTTGACCATGCTCACACAAGTAGGTAACGACATCTTTGACATACGTACCTTTTGTATCGTATTCATGAGAGGAGAGAATTATCTCTTTTGCTGATTCAAAATCGCCGTGCGAAATACTGTATTCATACAGTTTATTGGCAATTCTTTTTTGAGCTTTTTGAGAATCAAGAATATTAGAGGAATGATAGTCCGCACCTGCAGCATCTCCTACCCTCTTGGCGTCTTTAAAGTTGTCTTCTGAAAGACAGGCATTGACCACGGATTCAGCTGTGCCATTTTCAGCCAGTTGCCATTTCCCTTTGTACTTTCCTTTCCCCTCAAATTCGAGGAAAATATCAACCGCCTTCTGTGTATCTCCTTTCTTGATTGCTTTGTCAATAGCAATACTGGTTTTCTCAATACTCTTGTATGTTGGTGTGGGTCTCAGAATGAAATACAATGGAATCAGCAAAACGATGCCAATCCAGAAAAAACTGTTTTTGATGGTATAATTAATGATTTTCTGCTTTTTTATTTTCTTTTCATCTTCGGCAAAATGGGTAATAAAAGGACTGAGTTCTTTGTCGTTGTCAAAGGATACTTTTATCTTATTTACGCACTCGGCATATTTCTTATAGTAAGCGTTGGCCAATGGATTCCCCGTATCGGTACTTTGTGGGCGCAGCCAAGTTACGAAAGCAAGCAAGGATGCTTTATCCATAGGTATGGGATAGCTGTCTATGATTTTCTCCATTTTCACAGTATCGGCCTCTTTTTGTAGTAAAGAAGAAAGTTCTTTCACGGCTGAATTGGCATCTGTGTTCTCAAATGCGTATCCGCATTCTGGACAAACACCTTGGTAACTCTGCACCATTGCACCACAGGCGGGGCACTTCTTAACATCGCCCAGTTTATTGCTTTTCGGCGCTGACGAGGCGGTTTTCTCTTGCTCGGCTTTTTTCTGTTTCACCAGGCGTGCATCGAGCACCATCTCAAATTCGTCCAAGTCCACGCCCATCGTTTGTGCTTTCTTGAAGAGTATCTGTTTTTCTTTCTCGGTAAGTTCGCCGTCGGCCAACGCGGCATCTATCAAGGCCTCTAAGTCGGGGTTGTACATAATTATATTATTTTTTTAATAATTATTTGCAAGCAATAGGTTTAGTGTTGATTAACAGTGTTGTACATCAAGCATCTTTCTGCAATTAGTCCTTTTTTTCTAATTCGTATAAGAAAGACTGATGTTATTTTTATATATGCAAATATCATAATAATATCCAATATGACCAAAACCGTTTTGGTCCGTTTTATAAACAGCTATAGACCATTGGTCTACAAAGACGTCTTCTCCATCCGATACGGACAAAGGACGCGCCCGGTCACACATTGGAAGCGACTTTTATGATGGAAAACTCACGGAGATACACTGGAAATGAAACTCCCGCAGGCTGAGCTATTCGACATCATTATGAACCCATCCGACTTCACCACCGAATACGAGAAAGGCACGTGGAGCCACGAACTTACCAAACCTCTCAAAGAACGAGCAAAAGCTAATTTGGAGAAGAATGCCCTAGACTACGGCATCCTTCAAAAAGCCGAGGAGAGCGGTTTGAAACGTCTCGAGATGCTATTCAAGACTTTCGGATTCAATACCGTCTTACTTACTGTACGTGAGGAATAAGAAGGGATAGTAACCATTATTCATTGTTGCGTGTCTCCGACACGCGATGGGTAAAGGCGTGATAAATACCCCACACTGCGCGACTTGCAGCCGCTTAGTGTGGGGTTATTGATGTGGCGTCTCTTCGAGACGCAAGTTGTTATAATTGTCGGGGTTTCAACACAGTCTTGCTGGTGACTTCCTTGGAGGTAATGGTGTGACCTTTATCAGTAGATTGTGTGAAAGAAACCATACAGAGGATACATAATACTATAAAGAAGGCACAAAGAACTCACTACGAAGGCACCGATACGGATGTGCGGAGAATAATTGAATTCTGTCCGCCGTTTTCTCGCCTCGAAAGAGTGCTAACACTGCGTAATTTGCCCTCCGCACTTGGCTTAGCGAAAACGTCAGTATAATTGCCGCAACTTCCAAAGGTGTCATAGTCCCTGCAAATATCTGCGGAAGAACGGGCCTCTGATGAAATAGGTGCTGCCTTTTTTGTCGGCGATGCCGTCTTTATGTAGCTATGCAACCACAAACGCCCGATAATAACTGCTATACAATTATGCCATATAGCATTAATGCTATATAGCATAATATACGGATACGTATGAAGTAGGAGCAGAACTACAAAGTATTTTATACAATTTGGGACAGACTGCGCGGGGAACAATACCTACTAATGACGAAAATTGCAAAAAATGTTTATTTTCGTCATTATATGTTCCCCCAAAAGACATCATCGAAAGACTATCGAGACATCGCCGATTAATCATAATACTATACTTTTATTCCGATTTCTAACAAAATCGGAACAATATAATTGATATTTTTGCGTTATATGGACAAAAATCGGAACGATATGACATATCTGAAAGTAAGCGAAGCTGCCAGAAAATGGGGTATCAGCGACAGGCGTGTACGCAAGCTCTGCGCCGAGGAGAGAATCAACGGTGTAATACGCAAAGGCAATCTTTATCTCATCCCCGACAATGCCGTGCGACCTGCCGATGCGCGTACATTAACCCGGCGCGGAGTTTCGCCCTTGCTGGCCGAGGTAGACCAACTTAAAGAACGTCTGGTCTCAATGCGACCCCTCTCGCAAGGCGAGGTGGAGGCCCTGCGGGAAGAGTTCATCATCGAGCATACGCACCAAAGCACCGCCATCGAAGGCAACACTCTGACCCTAAAGGAAACGGCTCTTGTGCTGCAAGGCATCACCATAGACCGCAAACCATTGAAAGACCACCTTGAGGCTGTAGGATACAAAGAGGCCTACGAGTATGTGGAAAGATTGGTGAAGGGGCAGAAAACACTGTCGGCCTACGAGATATGTTCCATCCATTCGCTGGTACTTGCCGACAAACCGGAAGACCGCGGTCGTTGGCGTAGAGTGCCGGTGAGAATTATGGGAGCAAGCGTAGAGCCTCCACAGCCCTACTTGATAGAGCCTATGGTCGGGGAACTGCTGAACGATTACTCAATGGTGATGACACGTCTTCATACAGTAGAGCGTGTGTCACTTTTTCACTTGCGCTTCGAGAGTATCCACCCATTTGTCGACGGCAACGGCCGCACGGGTCGCCTGCTGCTCAACATGCAGTTGATGCAGGCAGGCTATCCTCCTATTAATGTCAAGTTCGCCGACCGAAAGCGTTACTACGATGCTTTTGAAGACTATGCCGTCACCGGTTCACCGCAGGCGATGACTAATCTTGTAGCAGAATACCTCAAAGAGCGAATGACGTCGATGTTGTCATTGCTGGGTAGTGTGAAATAAATAATAAGACCGTCGAGACATCACCGAAGGATCCTCGGTATCACCATATACCGAGGCAATAGGTGAAACGAAATGGAGCAAAAGGGGAGCAAAACCAGCAAGGCTTTGCTCCCCTCTTTTTGTGATGATTCTTGCATTGACACAATGTTATTTATTGATGCAAATATACAAAATCTTTTTATTGTAGCAAAAAATATCTTTTGACAGTAGCAAAAGATATTTGACAACGATATGCCTGTGCGGTAATCATTTATCGTAAAACATCTGAATGCTTACCGCTCCCGGATGCTCACTGCGAAGCCGCCGCAGGGGGCCATCTTCAATTTGAGAGTGGTCTTGGAGGTGACTTTCTTGGTGGTGATGGTGTAGCCGTAGGGGTTGTATTCTAATGTATTATTGTTTGAATGCGTTAATGTGTTAGTGTTGGGCAGGCCGCAGGCATCCTTGGCGTCGGCATAGATGGTGGCTTCGTACTTCACTCCTGGCTTCAGGAAATCAAGCTTCACCTCTACCTCGCGGCTCTCTTCGTCGGTGATACCGCCGATGTACCAGGTGTCACGTGGCTTTAATGCGTTAATGTGTGAATGTGTTAATGCGTTAGTGTCTTCTATGCCATAGACATAGCGGGTGGCGTTTGAGATGACGCCTTTCTTGCCGTCGGGGAGAGAGGCGAGGCTTTCGGCGGCCTTGTTGAGAGAGGAGACCTTGGGCTTGCGGGCGGTGACGATATAGTCGCCGGGCTCGGCGGCAATATAAATACTGGTGTCCCAGTCGACGGCTACGTCCTTGATGAACTGGAATGCGTCCATATAAGGCTCGTAGTGTTCGGGAAAGTCGGCGGCCATCTGCAGCGGCGAGTAGAAGGTGACATAAAGGCCCAGCTGGTTGCAGATGGTGTGCTGCATCTTCTGCCCCCAGGGGACAATCTTGCCCATATCGGGCTCGAAGATGCCCGGCGTGTAGTCCATAGGGCCGCCCTGCAGGCGTGTAAAAGGCAAAATGGAGGTGTGACCGGGATGGATGCGTTCGCGGAACTCTGTGCCCATAGCACTCTCGTTGCCAATCATATTGGGCCACGTGCGGCAGAGGCCCGTGGGTCGCACCGCCTCGTGAGCGTTGACCATAATATGATGCTTGGCAGCCTCCACGATGGCATAGTGATAGTGGTTGTTGATGGGCTGGCTGTAGTGCCCTTCGGCGAAGGGGATGATGGTACCCACGTAGCCGCTCTTCACGGCATCGTAGCCATATTGATTCATAAGGTTGTAAGCCTTCTCCATCCAGCGCTCGTAGTTGACGGTCGAGGCGCTGCTCTCGTGGTGCATAATGAGGCGGATGCCCTTCTCGTGGGCGTACTTGTTCAGCGCCGGCAGGTCGAAGTCGGGGTAGGGGGTAAGGAAGTCGAAGACGAAGTCCTTCTGCTTGCCGTACCAGTCTTCCCAGCCGACGTTCCAACCCTCGATGAGCAGGGCGTCGAAGCCGTGCTTGGCAGCGAAGTCGATGTAGCGGCGCACATTGGCGTTGTTGGCGCCGTGCTTGCCGTTGGGCCTGGCGTGCTCAAAGTCGGTCTCACCAAGGCGCACCGAGGGGAAGTCGTCGGTGTAGTTCCACGTGCTCTTGCCGCTTATCATCTCCCACCATACGCCCATATACTTCACAGGGTGAATCCAGCTCACATCCTCGAGAGCGCAAGGTTCGTTGAGGTTGAGGATGAGACGCGAGCGCAGCACGTCGGTGGCCTTGTCGCACACCATCACCGTGCGCCACGGGGTGTGGCAAGGTGCCTGCATACGGCCCTTGTATCCGGCGGCATCGGGGCAGAGCCACGTGCGGAAAACAAAATCCGAATTTTGTAATTCAGAATTGTCCATAAGGACAAGGTGCATAGTGGGATAGTCGAGCGTTGCGGCCTCGTGGATGTTGATGTAGAGGCCGTCGTCGGTCTTCATCTGGAGTGCAGTCTGCACGCCGGTGCGCGAAAAAGCGGTCCACGGCCAGCCGCCGTGCTCGTGGCTTTTTTCCCAAAGACTGTCGATCTGCGACAGGCGGCTGCAGGTGTAGTTGTACTCCTGCGTGTCGTAGTCGCCCGGAATCCACCACGCCGTATGGTTGCCTGTCATTGCAAACTCTGTCAGCTCCTCCTTGAACCAGAAGCACACCAATGCGTTGTCTACACCGTTGTACCGCATCGGGAACTCGTAGCGGAAGCCCAATCCGTCGTCGTAGAGACGGAAACGAATCTGCATTACTGTCGGCAAAGTCTTCGAGCGACCGTCGGCGCTCTCAATGGCTCCTGCCGGCTGCTCCAGCGTCACCAGCATCTCGTTGTAGTGGTTGCGTATGTTGGCCTCCTCGCCCCACACGGGCTGCCACGTCTCGTCAAAGGTGCTGTATTCCACATTCTTGACGACAAAGTGATACTCCAGGTCGTCGCGCCACTCCATCTTGAAGCCCATTTTCGAGCCTTCAATTACCTGCTTCCCGTCGCGCAGCAGTTCATAATATGGGGTGCCACCGCCAAGCTCGAAGATTAGCTCCATCCGCCCGTCGGGACTTTTCAACGGCTTATAGGTTGTGGGCTCAAACGCCCATACAGCGTTGGCAAAGCTCAAAGCCAACAGTGCTGCAATAATGATTCGTTTCACGTCTGTTCGTTTTAATGGTCGGTTATGAATATGTAGTGTAATCTATTGGAATGATGACGGTTCACAGCGCGACTTATACAACAACGCACTACGCCTCACCATTCGCAGGCGATGCGTGCTGTCAGGCCGCTCTTGCCGTGCCGTGCCGAAGGTGTCGCTCAGTCTGTCAGTCCGCCGTATTTCTCGGCAGCGGCAGCCAGTGCCTCCTCGGTGGTGTAGCGCTCGTAGGCGTTGCTGCGGGTGACGATGCACTGCGTCGAGCAACGGTCGCCGTTGACGAGCACCAGCGCCCAGCCCTTGTCGGTGTCGCCGAACTCGCTGCCCTTCAGGGCCAGGCATCCGTCGACGGTGACGAAATCGGCCGTGTCCATCTTGCGGACGCTGAACGTCACAACGGGCTTTCTGCCCTGGGCCGTCTGCTGGGCGGTGTAGAGCATCAGATGGTCGCCGCGCTGCAAGTCGCTGCGCTTCAGGTCGGTCACCAATGCCGGCGTGCCCTCAATGATGTCCAATCGCTGTTCCATCGAGGGCATCGGGCCGCTGCTTACCGGTATGCCGGGCATCAGCAACGAACTGCTGTCGGGGCAGAACACCACCGGCAGGCGGTTGGCCAGCGATGTGAAGGCGGTGTAGGTGCTCTTGCCGCCGATGAACATCGGGTTCAGCGGTTTCAGACGTTGCCAAAGCGCAATGGAGTGTTTCATACGCTGGCGTGCAATGAATTGCCCGCGTGTGTTGCTGCGCTTCTCGTTCGAGTGGGCGCTGCGCATAATCATCTGTCCGTTACGGAAATAGAAGGTCACTCCGCTTGCCTTCAGCGTTCCGTTCATCATCAATCCTGTAGGTTTTTCTTTTGCCATAACTATGTATTTTTTTTGGTTTATAACTGGACCAACTCCGGTCGTTGTACAATACTTGTACAATATTTGTACAATATTTGTACGTTTACAATTGTACATATATTGTACAAGTATTGTACATATATTGTACAACGACCAGTGTTGGTACCTTTTTATCACGGTGCAAAAATACACCTTTTTCTTGGAATGGCAAAAAAAAATTATCCAAGCCCTGAAAGGGCGACGGATTATATTGATGCTTTGGCTTGACAATGCACCACACCCCGGATTGTCGATGTTTGATGGTGCGACACACCCCGGATTGTCGATGTTTGACGGTGCGACACACCCCGGATTGCCGATGCTTGACGGTGCGACACACCCCGGATTGCCGATGCTTGACGGTGCGACACACCCCGCCGCTATGCGGCACCCCTCTCCGAGAGGGGATGGCGCGGCAGCGCTACATTGATTATCAGGTTGATGCGTCAGCCCATCCCCTCTTGGAGAGGGGTGGCCGAAGGCCGGGGTGTGTCGCATCAGCCGTTCTGATACTGACGCGGTGAAGTGAGAACGGTGGACGGTAAACGTCAAATTCAGCAAAACGGAATTAATTGTGGCGCTGGCGTCCTTCGACGTATATGGCGCTGAAGGGGCGCGAGGGGCACAGGTGTTCGCAGGCGCCGCAGCCAAGGCATTTGTCGGTGTTGACCGACGGAACCATCACCTCTATGCTCTCGGTCGGCTGCTCTCCGCTTGCCGGAGTGTTCTCATTATTGCCGGTTCCCGTCTTGCCGTCGCGGGGCACCATAAGGATGGCGTCGGCGGGGCAGTGGCGGGCGCAGTTGCCGCACTGTACGCCGTCGCGGTAGGCAACGCAGTTGTCGGGAATGACTACGGCAAAACCGATGTGGATGTCGGTCTTCTGCTCGTGGGTGACGGGACGTATGGCACCGGTGGGGCACACCTCGCTGCAGCGCGTGCACTCGGGGCGGCAGAAGCCACGCTCGAACGACATCTCGGGCTGCATCATCGTTTCCAGCTTGTCGGAGGGGCGCAGCACCTTGTTGGGACATTCGCTTACGCAGAGCTGGCAGGCGGTGCAACGGCTGCTGAAGTTGTCGAGGCTCAGCGAGCCGGCGGGCTTCAGCGCAACGCTGCGGTGTGGTATCTGCTTCTGCTCCACGACGGCCAGTCCGCCGTCCACACGCTTCTCCTGCGCCTTGACCGCTGTGGCAGCGGCAACCAAGGCTGTGGTGGCTAAGAACTTGCGCTTCGAGCCGTCGACTTCTTCGGCCTTGGCAGGCGCAGCGACGACGGTGGGATTGAGGCGGAAACGGGTGTTGGTGTATTGGAGCGCGTCGAACTTGCATTCCGTCAGGCAGTCCATACAGGCCACGCAGCGCGAATAGTCGATGCGGTGGTTCTCGATGTCGATGCACGAGGCCTTGCAGTTCTTCTCGCATTTGTGGCAGTTCTTGCAGCGGTCGGCGTCGATGACGGGGCGGAACAGCGAAAAACGCGATACCAGACCCAGCACTGTTCCCACGGGGCAGACGGTGCTGCACCACGTGCGACCGCGGCGAAGGGCAAGGAAGCCCACCACGACAAGCGTGGCGACGGCGACGATGAGCGAGACGCTGCTCTTGAGCCACACGTCGACCTCATAGAAGGCATAGCTGCCGGCACGCTCGGCGATGCCGGCAAGGATGTTGTTGAGCCACAGGTAGACAGGCTGCAAGAGGTTGGTGGCTATGCGGCCATAGGCGCTGTAAGGGGCTATGAGTATGGCTATCGTGTTGAGTCCGAACAGCATAAACGCGATGAAAAGCACGAGCAAAGGGTAGCGCAGCCAGCGGTTCTCGCGGATGTAGTGGAAGCGGTCCTTCTTGACCTTGCGGGCAATGAAGTTGAAACCGTCCTGCATAACGCCCAGCGGGCACATAATGGAGCAGTAGAAGCGCCCGAAGAACAAGGTGACCAGCAGGATGAAGGCCACTATGATGAAGTTGCCGGCCAGCACTGCCGGCAGGAACTGCATCTTGGCCATCCAGCCGAGATAGTGGTGCAGCACTCCTGAGAAATCGAGGAAGAGCAGGGTTATTGCCGTGAAAGCAAGAATGGCAAAGATGGTGCGTACTTTTCGTATCATATTGTATTGTTTTGTGTTATTGCTTTTCGGTGGTTTTTTAACGCAGAAAGAAAATGCAAAAGTATAAAAAATTCCATAAAAGTTGTAACTTTGCAGAGTGAAAAAAAACGTGCTGCGTATGCAACGCGCTATCAATCAGTATATAATTAATTTAATAAAAATATAGTTATATGGCATTTTTGACTACAAAGAACTTGAAAGGTGATATTTTCGGCGGCATAACGGCGGGTATTGTGGCCTTGCCGTTGGCGCTGGCATTCGGTATACAGGCCTTTGGCGGCATCGACGACCCTGCCGCCAGTTCGATGGGTGCCCTGGCGGGCTTGGTGGGAGCCACTCTGCTTGGCTTCTTCGCAGCCCTGTTTGGCGGCACGCATTCGCAAATCAGTGGTCCTACGGGACCTATGACGGTCATCACGGCGTCGCTCATTTCCGGCGTCTGGGCCTCGTCGCAGGGCTCGTTCAGCGAGGTGCTGATAGCTATGTCAATGGCAGGTTTGTTCTGCGGCCTGTTCCAGATTCTGTTCGGCGTCATCAAGATTGGCAAATATGTGCGCTATATACCTTATCCCGTCCTGTCGGGCTTTATGAGCGGTATCGGTGTCATAATTATCCTGCAGCAGCTCTATCCGCTGGTGGGCCTGAAATCGCCGGTGATGACTATCGATATGATTACCGAGCTGCCGTCGCGCGTGGCCGGAGGCATTTCGCTCAACGCACTGTGGCTGGGTCTGGGCACCATTGCCATCATATATCTGTTTCCTCTGCTCACCAAGAAGATTCCCGCAACCCTTGTGGCTCTGATTGTTATGACGGTGGTGTCGCTGTTTGTCGACCTGCCTGAGAAGTTGACTATCGGTAGCATTCCCGCCGGGCTTCCAGTGCCTTTCTTTGCAAAAGAGGGTATTGAACTGGCTGGTATTGATTGGATTGGTGTGCTGAAAGCCAGCATAATACCAGGCTTGACGCTGGCAGGTCTGGGCTCGATAGACACGCTGCTGACCTCGGTTGTGGCCGACAATATAACCAAGACCAAGCACAACAGCAACAAGGAACTTGTCGGTCAGGGCATCGGCAATATGATTAGCGGCCTGTTCTGCGGCATTGCCGGCGCCGGTGCCACGATGCGTACCGTCGTCAACGTGAAGAGTGGCGGCCGCACACAGCTGAGCGGTATGGTTCATTCACTGCTGCTGCTCTCTATCCTGCTGGGTCTGGGCAGCCTGGTCAAGTATGTGCCTCTGTCGGTACTTGCGGGCATCCTTATCACCGTTGGCTGGGGCATCATAGACTTCAAGGGTTTCCGCGACCTGCTGAGGATTCCGAAGGCCGATGCGTTTGTGCTTATCGTTGTGTTCCTGTTGACGGTGTTTGTCGACCTTCTGACTGCCGTCGGCATCGGTATGGTGATTGCCTGTGTATTGTTTATGAAGCGTGCCAGTGACTTGGTCGAGGGCGGCTACAGCTCGTCGGTGATGACTAACAGCGATTTACACAAAGGTCTTCCGGCCCCGCCTCAGGCTAACTTTGACAAGAGCAAGCCGTGGAGCGACGAGAGCGGCATTACGGACGAGATGCTGAAACATATTTACATCCAGCGTCTTAACGGCCCGATATTCTTCGGCTCCATTACAAAGTTCCAGGAGGTTATGGGCGACATACCCGACGACGCCAAGGTTGTGATTATCCGTATGCGTCTGGTAAGCTTTATGGACCAGTCGGGTCTTTATGCTATGGAGACGGCTATCAAGGAATTGCAGGCCAAGGGTATTATGGTTCTTATGACCATCATCCAGCCGCAGCCTATGTATATGCTTAAGACTATGAAGCTTATACCGGAGGTGGTGCCTGAGGAGCATACCTTTGCAACCTTTGAGGACTGCACCGAGTTCCTGAAGGGACTGAAATTTGAGAATTGATATTATTGTAGACATACACGATACTCTGACAATGGCTGACAAGATAGAAATAATGGCACCGGTGGGCTCGTACGAGAGCCTGCAGGCGGCAATACAGGGCGGAGCTGATGCCGTATATTTTGGCATCGGCAACCTGAATATGCGGTCGCGCTCGGCGGCCAACTTCACGCTGGAGGACTTGGAGCGGATATGCTCTATCGCCCACAGTGCCGGCGTGCGCACCTACTTGACAGTCAACACTATTATCTATAATGGCGAGATAGACGAGATGCACAGGCTGGTGGATGCCGCCAAGCGTGTGGGGGTGAGTGCCATCATTGCCAGCGATATGGCAGTGATTACATACGCGAACAGCATTGGAGTGGAGGTGCATATCTCGACGCAGTGCAACATAAGCAACACCGAGGCGGTGCGCTTCTTTGCGCAGTTTGCCGACGTGATGGTCACGGCACGCGAACTGCCGCTGCGCCAGGTGGCGGAGATAGTGCAGTTTATACGCGACAACGACATCCGTGGACCCAAGGGCGAGCTGGTGCAGATTGAGGTCTTCGCCCACGGTGCATTGTGTATGAGTGTCAGCGGCAAGTGCTATCTGAGTCTAGACAACTACAACTATAGTGCCAACCGTGGCGCCTGCCTGCAGTTATGCCGCAGGGAGTATCTGGTCAAGGACCTTGAATCGGACATAGAACTCGTGGTCGACAACAAGTATATTATGTCGCCCAAGGATTTGTGTACCATTGATTTTCTGGACAAGGTGGTGAAGGCTGGCGTTCGAGTGCTGAAGATTGAGGGCCGCGGGCGCAGTGCCGACTATGTGAAGACTGTCACCGAGTGCTACAAGGAGGCTGTGCAGGCCATAGCCGATGGCAACTATACGCAAGAGCGTATTGCCGACTGGAAGCGTCGGCTGGCAACGGTGTTCAACCGCGGTTTCTGGGATGGTTACTATATGGGCCGCAAGATGGGCGAATGGACAGAACGTTATGGCAGTCAGGCTACCGAGAACAAGGTCTATCTGGGCCTTGTGAAGAACTATTTTAACCGCATCGGCGTGGCCGAGGCTCAGATGCAGACCGCCGAAGTGCTGCGACCAGGCGACGAAGTGATGGTGATAGGTGAGACGACGGGAGTGTATCGTGCCACAGTGGAGGAATTGCGTCTGGAGCGCGATGCAGTGCCTGAGGTGCGGCAAGGCGATCGCTTCAGCTTTGCGACAACAGAACCCGTGCATCGCGGCGACAAGTTATACAGAGTCGACAAAGTAATAGATGACTTTTAATCCCTAAAACTCTAACACCCTCGAACCCTTAAACCCTTAAACCCTTAAACCCTCGAACCCTTAAACCCTCGAACCCTTAAACCCTCGAACCCTTAAACCCTTAAACCCTCTAACCCTTTAACCCTTTAACCCTTTTCAACCCTTTCTATGGCAAAATCAAAGACATATTTTTTCTGTAGTGAGTGCGGCTATCAGTCGAGCACGTGGCTTGGCAAATGTCCGGAATGTGGCAAGTGGAACACTTTCACGGAAGAGGTGGTCAAGGCAGAGAGCGGCAAACGGAAAGTAGAGAGTAGGCAATTGCAGTCGGCTCCAAAACGAATACAGGACATATCGACCAGCGAGACGGTCAGGATTGCCACCGGCTGCGGTGAGTTCGACCGTGTGCTGGGCGGCGGTATCGTCCCTGGGGCGTTGCTGCTGCTGGGCGGCGAGCCGGGCATTGGAAAGTCGACACTGCTGCTGCAGACGGCTTTGTCCATCCCGGGTAAAAAGATTCTATATGTCAGCGGTGAAGAGAGCGAGCAGCAGATAAAGATGCGGGCAGACCGTTTGACAGAGAACGGAGAACAGAGAACAGAGAACAGAGAACTGTATGTTGTCAGCGAGACTGTGACGCAGCGGATTATGGAGCATATCGATGCTGTGCAGCCCGACATCCTGATAGTGGACTCGATACAGACGATATGCACTGAGACTATAGACTCGTCGGCAGGCAGCATATCGCAGATACGCGAGTGCACCACTGAGTTCCAACGCTATGCCAAGGAGAGCGGCGTGCCGGTGCTGCTGGTGGGCCATATCACCAAGGATGGCAATCTGGCCGGCCCTAAGGTGATGGAGCATATAGTGGACTGCGTGCTTCAGTTTGAGGGCGACCGTAATTACGGCTACCGTATGCTGCGCTCGCTTAAGAACCGCTTTGGCTCGACAGCTGAGATAGGTATCTTCGAGATGCAGGGCGACGGATTGCGTGAGGTGGAGAACCCGTCAGAGTTCTTGCTGTCGCAGAGGGATGAAACCCTGAGCGGGTGCGCTGTGGCGGCAACGCTCGAAGGTGCACGCCCGATGTTTATCGAGGTGCAGTCGCTTGTCAGTTCGGCAGTCTACGGCACCCCGCAGAGGAATGCCAATGGCTTCGACTTCAGACGTCTGTCGATGTTGCTGGCAGTGCTCGAGAAGCGTTGCGGATTCAAGTTGGGAGCCAAGGATGTTTTCCTTAACATCGCTGGCGGCATCCGCGTCAGTGACCCTGCTATAGACCTTGCTGTGGCTTGCTCGGTGCTGTCATCCAATGTGGATATGCCTATCTCGCCGCGCTACTGCTTTGCCGCCGAGATGGGCTTGAGCGGCGAAGTAAGGTCGGTGAGCCGTGTGGAGCACCGCATCGCCGAGGCCGACAGACTTGGATTTGAGAAGATTTTTGTTTCAAAATACAATGCACGCTCGCTCAATAAGAAACGCTTCGGTATAGAGATTGTGGAAGTATCCGTGATAGAGGATGCGTTCAGGGCGTTGTTTGCATAGAAACTTAATAAAATGATAATGCTTTGAAAAGAAAAATGAAACATAACACACATTATATGAAACGCTTTTTGTTATTGGCAGCCCTCTTTGCAATGATGCCGTTCTCGGCATCGGCGCAGACAGATTCGATTGTAAATATGTCTGACGATCTGTCGCTCTTGCCACCGAAATCAATACGCAGCCAGGCCGACACTCTGCAGAAATGGGAATACCATCTCTCTATGGGCGGAGCTGTCGTGGGCAGCAACTTCGGCTCGGCTTCGCTTTACGGCATAAAGCCAACCGTTATATTCAAGCCTAATGAACGACTGAAAATCAAAGCATCGGCATCGATGCTCAATTCATTCTCGTTCGGTGCCGACAGCTACACTTTCAGGGGCAGCAATCCACGCAGTCTGGTTCCGCTCCGCAACTACAACGCTGCCGCGGCAGCGCTTGAGGTGGCGGCGTCCTACAAGGTCAACGACCGCCTGTGGGTTGCAGCGTCATTGCTTCATATAGGCGGTGGTCTGGCGTCGGGGATAATCATCAACCCGTGGATGCTTGGCAACAGACCGGTGATGCTTGACGCCACGGCATTCTCTGCAGCTATGCGCTACCGCATAGGCGAAGACAACTATCTTGACTTGCAGATGACTATTATCGATGACCGCACCGGCGCTTTCGGTCCGCTGTTTTTCGGAGCTCCCTATGGCAGCCCTTTGTATTACCACAACACTACATTCGGCGGTCATCTGTTCTGATTGTCTGAGAAAAAGTATTGAACCACTTGATAATAAAACCTTTAAACACCAATGGATAGACGTAATTTCATAAAAATGGCAGGCGCCGGTGCTGTAGCTACAGCTGCTGTCGCTGCCGGCTGCACACCGAAAAACGAGACTCGCACCGAAGGCGTGAGCCTCGGCGAAGTGCCTACCGACAAGATGACTATGCGTGAGAACCTGCACGGCGAGCTGGTATCGCTTCTGGGCTACGGCTGTATGCGTTTCCCGACGCTCGACGGCCAGAGCGGTCGCGAACAGGACCAGGAACTGGACCAGAATGCCATAAACGAACTTGTGGACTATGCCATCGCACACGGTGTCAACCTGTTCGACACGGCCCCGCCCTACTGCAAGGGACGCTCTGAACACGCCGTGGGCATAGCTCTGAGCCGCCACAAACGCAGCGAATATTATGTCTCCACCAAACTCTCCAACTTCGCCCCAAGCACCTGGAGCCGCGAGGAGAGCATAAAGATGTACCACAATTCGATGAAGGAACTGCAGGTTGACTATCTTGACTACTATATGCTGCACAGCATAGGCGGTACCCGCCGCGATGCCGACGGCAACGAGATTGGAGCTATGGACTGCCTCAAACGCCGCTTCTTCGACAACGGAATGCTCGACTTCCTGTGCGAGGAGCGAGAGAAAGGGCGCATCCATAACCTTGGTTTCTCCTATCACGGCGACATCGAGGCTTTCGACTACCTGCTGCGGTTGCAGGACGAAGGCAAATACCATTGGGATCACGTGCTGATACAGCACAATTATGTCGATTGGAACCACTCAAAGCTCCTAAACGAGCGCAACACCAACTCAAGCTACCTTTATGGCGAACTTGAGAAACGCAACATACCGGCTTTCATTATGGAGCCCTTGCTGGGCGGCCAGTTAGTGAACCTCAACGACCACGCCGTCAGCCTGCTCAAGGAGCGCGACCCGCAGGCATCGGTGGCATCGTGGGCTTTCCGCTTTGCCGGCAACCAGCCCCGCGTGCTCACTGTGCTCAGCGGTATGACCTATATGGAGCACCTGCAGGACAACATCCGCACCTATTCACCGCACAAGCCGCTGAACGACGACGAACTGAAACTGCTTGAGGAGATAGCCGACGTGTATGCCAACTTCAAGACCGTGCCCTGCACCGACTGCAAATACTGTATGCCCTGTCCCTACGGCATCGACATCCCGACGGTCTTCGCCCACTACAACAAGTGCCTGAATGAGGGCAACGTGATGAACGACATCGGAACCGACTCGGAAGAGAAGCGTGCTTTCCGCAAAAGCCGCCGTGCCTTCCTTGTAGGCTACGACCGCGCAGTGCCTTCCTTCCGCCAGGCTGACCACTGCATAGGCTGCAACCACTGCGTGAGCGAGTGCCCGCAGGGTATCAACATCCCCGAACAGATGCAGCGCATCAACGACTACGTCGAGACGCTGAAACAGAGCTTGGCTTAACGCCTTTTTGTGTTGAAATAACAACTTTGGCTTTCCAGCCTTCTTCCGCCTCCTTGTAGGTGAAAGTCAGCGGGTACTGCCGTCGTGCTATGGCGGCGAAGATGCCTATGCCGCTGCTGAGGTTGCTGTATACGCGTGCCGGCTCCGCAAAGTAGCTGACCATACCGCGTGCCGCCATAACCTCTTTGGTATAGGCGTACGCCTCAGGGCTCAAGGCCTCAACAATCAGGGTGTATTCACGCTGCAGCGGATGTTCGGCTGTGTCTTTCAGCATCATCAGCGACAGCGTGGTCTCGTAGCTTTGGCCGTCAATGTCCCTGTCGGTGAAGAGTATGCCTGTGAAGTAATCCATAAATCCCTCTATGGCGTTGACCTCAGGGTTGGTTATCTCGGTGTTGAGGCAAGTGAAAATCGGGTGCCTTACGGTGTCGATGGTGTCCCATTTCTCCTTCCATACGTTCCATCGCGTGCCGCTGTCACGCTCCTCAAGGTAGATGTAGTAGTAGTTTGTCATCTCTGCGGGGTCGGTGAGCGTAAAGGTTATCTCGCCGGCAGTGATGGGCTGCAGGGTGTCTATCTTGGCTAACGGCGGCAGCATATCGGGCAGAGGCACGACGCGTGTGCCGCCTATGATGTCGGGACGCCCCGGCGTGCTTACGTGCAGCGTCAGCGTGTCGCCCGCAGTGGCGGTGTAGCCGAACAGGTAGTTCGCACCGTCGCGCCCTGTCGAGGCCATAGTCGTGCCGTTCACATCGATGCTTACGGTGGCGTCAGTCACGGCGGTGAAGGGCTGGTTGTCAAGGAAGAAGCGGCTGTAGGTGATGTTGACGAAAAGCAGGCTGTCGGTCGACGGCAGGGCGTTGACCACCACCATACGCTCGCTCTCCTCGATGTCGAACTCCATCACCTTCTCGCACGAACATAACATCGCACAAACAATCAGGATTATATATCTTGCTTTGCTCATATTTCCAATACCTTTCAACTTTAAAACAATTAAACCATAAAAACGTTCAACCCTAAAACCTTCCAACCCTAAAACTTAAGCGTGTATGCCACCGAGGGCAGGATGGGGAAGATAGACAACTGGACGAGGGCGCCGTTGTAGCCCTTGTAGGTGTACTCGTGGCTCTCGTAGATCATATAAGGGTTCTTGCGGTTGTAGAGGTTGTAGACGCTCACGTTGATGGTGCGGCTGCAGCGGCGGAACTTGCGGTGGAAGTTGGCGCTGATGTCCATACGGTGATAGTCGGGCATACGGAAGTTGTTGCGTCCCGACGGGTGCGACAGGTAGCCGCCCCAGCCTTCGGGGTCGACGTCGGCATAGTCGTTGGCTGTCTGCTGCGCCTCGGCATATTCCTGCAGGCTCAGCGTGGCAGCGTTGCCCGAGCTGTAGACCCAGGTGGCGCTGAAGTCCATCTTGTCGTTGACCTTGTAGCTCAGCACGATGCTGAGGTCGTGGCGACGGTCGTACTTGGCTGGAAAGGGCTTGCCGTCGTTGAGCACCTGTCCCGGGCGGTCGAACTGGCGCATCGTCTTGCTCCACGTGTAGCCTATCCAGCCCGTCAAGTTACCCACATTGCGCTGCAGCAGGAACTCGACACCGTAGGCCCAGCCGTCGCCCAGCACGACCTTCTCTTCCCAGCTCTCGCTGCTGCCGAAGAAGGTGGCGCCATCCTTGTATTCCAGCAGGTTATGCATCTTCTTGTAGTAGCCTTCAACCGAGAAGTCGCCTATGGCCCCGGCCTCGTAGAACACGCCGCCGGCCACCTGATGGGCATACATCGGAGGCACATCTCTTGTCACCGGCACCCACAGGTCGGTGGGCATACTGACGCTTGTGGTCGAAAGCAGATGCATAAACTGAGTCATATAGGCGTAGCCGCCTTTGAGCGAGAGTCCTTCACCCAGCATTACGCGTCCCGACAGGCGGGGCTGCAGGGTTGGATAGAACTTGTGCTCGACGGCGAAACCGCTGAAGTTCAGACCGTAGTTGAGCTTGACAGTCTCGCTGATGCTCCAGTCATCCTCTGCGTATGCCGTCAGCTCTTCGGCAAGGATGGAACCCGAATTGACCGATGTGTCAATAACCATCGAATTGTTCATCAAGTCGGCGTTGTAGGCATTGAGATGGGCACTCGACACTTCGGGCAGGAAGACGTGGTGGATCATCGATGCGCCAAACTTCATCAGGTGGTCGGGATTTGGCGTAAAGTCGAAGTCGGCCCTCAGGCTCAGGTCGTTGATGCGCGAGATATAGTCCATATCAAACTCCGACGTGGCGCTCTCCTGCTCCTCGGTGGCGAGAGTGACTGTCTCGTAGTCGACGCCCACCGTGTTGCTGTAGCGCGTATAGGCGCCGGTGATGTTCATAAACAGCTTGGGCGTCAGCTCATAGTTCCAGCGTGCCGAGGCCACGATGTTGCCCCATTTCGTGTCGAAGTTGAGATACTGCTCCTGCACGTCGGTGGCAAGGGTGCGGATGCGGGTGTAGACTACGTCAGAGCCCATATAGTAGCTGGCAAACAGGCGGCTGCGGTCGCTGAAGCGGTGCGTGAGTTTGCCGTTGACATCGTAGAAATAGTAGCCGGCACGCAGCTTGTACTCTCTGCGGTCGGCAAGCCGCTTGACTAACGGCTGCAGCAGGAAGTCGGCGTAGGTGCGACGCCCCGAGAGGCAGAATGTGGTGCGCTCGCTCTTGATGGGACCTTCGACGCTGAGTTTGGCTGAGATGAAGCCTATCGAGGCATTGCCGTGCAGTTGCTTGTCGTTGCCGTTGTTGGTGGTGACGTCGAGCACGCTCGACAGGCGGCCGCCGAAGTGGGCGGGAAAGCTGCCTTTGTAGAGGGTCACGCCCTTTACGGCATCGGTGTTGAAGGCTGAGAAGAAGCCTCCCAGATGGCTCACATTGTAGAGCGGAACGCCGTCGAGCAGAAAGAGATTCTCGTCGGGACCGCCGCCGCGCACATAGAAGCCGCTGTTGCCTTCCGAGCCGCTCTGCACGCCGGGCAGCAGCTGCAGGGCCTTCACCAGGTCGGCTTCGCCGAAGAGGACTGGCACCGACTTGAGTTGCTCGACGGGGATGTCGATGGCACTCATCTGCGACGAGCGCACATTGTTCACCCGCTCGCTCTTGACAACGACGGTCTTCAGCTCGGTACTCGACTGCATACGGAAGGTGCGTTTCTGGTTGCTCTTGAGTAGAATGTCTTCAAAGATAGGCCGATAGCCTACGTAGGTGACGCGCAGACGCACTGAATCGCTCTTCAGCGTCAGCGAGAAGCGCCCCTGCGCGTTGGTCAGCGCCCCTTTGCCGGTGCGCAGGTCCATCACCGCCGCGCCAATCAGCGTCTCGCCGCTCAGCGAGTCGGTGACGGTGCCGCTGATGGTGTAACTCTGGCCCGCCGCCGTTCCGCAAACGAGCAGCAGTAGAAAAAGCAATAGTCGTTTTTTGCCTGTATGAAGCATCTGAGTGTGATGTTAAGGTGTTGTGTATTAGAGTTAAGCGCGATTGGTTTCGCCAAAAAAGCAGTGCAAAAATACAAAGAAATGAAAAGTTTTTGTACTTTTGCAAAATCATTTAATAAAGATTAACTATTCAGCATTGCGCCTAAAAGGATGAAAATAGGGACATTACTCCATAGAAAACTGCTCTTTCAACGTACCAACACCGCTCGTTGTCCAGTTGTTGTCCAGTTGTTGTCCAGTTGTTGTCCAGTCATTGACTGGACAACAACTGGACAACAACTGGACAACAACTGGACAACGAGCGGTGTTGGTATGGCTCGGAAGTGGCTTTTTCTGCTGCTTCTCCTTGTGTCGTTCGGCGGCGTTTCGGCGCAGGACAGTTGGCAGGACAAGCTTGAAAGTTGCTACAGCGCCAACTATTACGATTGGGAGGAATGCAGGCTGTGCCTGTATATGCAGCGCTATCCGCAGTCGCAGCTGCGCGATGTCTACAAGTACTGCTTTCAGGATTGCTTTGGCTTGGAGCACCTTATGAGCGATTCGATGGCGGCAGTGCGCTACATCGAGAACGAAATCCGTTCGGCCGACAGCACCGACTGGCAGCAGCCTCTGTTCTATTACCCGCTGCTCAGGAACAACTATGTCCGCGTGGACATTGGCTATGTGCGGCAGGGAATCATTCCCCTCGGCACGTTGGTGTCGGCAATGCTGCAAAGCTCGCAGCCGGTTGACTACGATGTCGAACAGTGGCACAGCCGCTGGCAGTCGTTGATGGCACTTTTGAGAAATCCCCATTGCAAGAAACCGCTCAACTATGAGGAAGATTATCAGCTCATTGAGCAGACCATCAAGTCCGGCAAGTATGCGCTGCACCACAGCCGGCTGTTCAACGAGACCTATCGTCAGCATTACCGCATCGTTCGCCGCGACGTGTTTGAAAGGATGCTTCTGCCGTTGATCGAATCCTCCGAATCAACAAAGCCCCCTCAACACTAAAAATCCTTTTCAACCCTTTCACCCTTTTGACCCCTTTAAACCCTTTCACCCTTTTAAACCTTTCATACCTTTTCAACCCTTTTAACCCTTATTCCCTTGTTCCAGAAACTGATAAACGGCTCCGTAAAACTTGTCCAGCGTTGGATGCCTGAACCTTTTCTTTTCGCTATCATTCTGACTTTTATAGCGGCACTGTTGGCTATGCCTATCTGCCGCCAAACGCCCGTAGAGGTCGTTGCCAATTGGGGCAGCGGCGTGTGGGGGCTGCTGGCCTTTGCAATGCAGATGGCCTTGGTGCTTGTGTCGGGCTCGGCGTTGGCTTCGGCACCGTCGCTCAAGCGAGGCATTGCCTGGCTTGCCTCGCTGCCCAAGACACCCGTGGCAGCCATCGCCTTGGTGACGGCAATATCGGCTGTGGCCTGCTGGCTCAACTGGGGCTTCGGACTGATTGTGGGTGTCATCTTTGCCAAGGATATTGCACGGCGGCTGCCGGGGGTCGACTACCGTCTGCTGATTGCGTCGGCCTATAGCGGCTTTGTGGTGTGGCACGCGGGTCTGTCGGGCTCGGTGCCGCTCAAGCTGGCTACGCCTGGTCCCGACCTTGCGGTGGCCACCAAAGGCGCTATCGTCGACCCTATAGCCATTTCAGATACCATCCTGCATCCGTTCAATATCGCTATGGTGGTGCTTGTAATCATCGCTATCACAGTGGTCAACGCCTTGATGCATCCCAAAGGCAGCCAGGTGGTTACGGTTGACCCCGAGTTGCTGGTGGAGGAAGCGCCGGTGGAGAAGCGCAAGGCCGAGACGCCGGCAGAGAAGCTGGAGAACAGCCGTTTGCTGAGCTGGCTTATCGCCGCGTTGGGCATCGCTTATTTGATTATCATTCTGGTGTTCAGAGGCGGGGCGTTCGACCTTGGCTCCGTTATAATGATATTCCTGTTCCTCGGCATCCTGTTTCACGGCACGCCTGTGGCATACGTGAAGGCCTTCGGCAAGGCAGCGTCGGGGGCGGCGGGCATCATTCTCCAGTTCCCGTTCTATGCCGGCATTATGGGCATCATTACTGGGGTGGGAGAGAGCGGCATCTGCTTTGGCACGGTTATCAGCAATGCTTGTATAAGTATTTCGTCGCCAGTGACCTATCCGCTGCTCACTTTCCTTTGCGCGGCGTTGCTCAATATGTTTGTTCCGTCGGGCGGTGGCCATTGGGCTATTCAGGCGCCGATTATGTTCACTGCTGGCGCCGAGCTGGGAGTTGACCCTGGATTGACAGGTATGGCTATCGCCTGGGGCGACGCGTGGACCAATATGATTCAGCCTTTCTGGGCGTTGCCGGCGCTGGCCATCGCGCGGCTGAGTGCCAAGGATATTATGGGCTTCTGCCTTATCGACCTGTTTGTCAGTGGTGTGATAATCTCTGGAGGCCTTCTATTTTGGGCAATAATGTAAAACGTTAAGATTATGAAATACAGATTTGTTATCTTTGTTATGTCGGTGATGCTTCTTGCCGGATGCAAGGGAAAACAGCAACCGGCAGGTGAAACTGGCACAGCGGCCGACACTGCGACTTTGGCTCCCTGTGCTATTTTTAGCGGTATGGACGATATGGAAGTCATTACGATTCCCGATCGTGTCAACAGGATGTCTGTCGACTTGTTCAAGGGTTCGTACAACGATAGTCTGCTGGCAGTGCTGATGCCTGATGGCTCAAGCCCGTCGGCTATAAATTCTTTCTTGCTCAGGATGTCAGGCTATTACTATGATGGCCGGGACTACGATGTCCTTATCGATGCCGGTCTTGGTGAAGATAACGGCGGTGCACTGCTTCGTCAGTTGAAAAAGCTCGATGTGAAGCCGGAGGAGATTGATGCTGTGTGCCTTACGCACCTGCACGGCGACCATATCGGCGGTCTGTTGAAGGATGGGCAGCCAGTGTTCCCCAATGCGGCGATATACTTGTCGGTGGAGGAGTTTAACGCTTGGAGCGACGACGGCCCTATGGCTGCGCAGAATGGTTTATGGAAGCAGGTGCTTTCCTGCTACGCCAACCAAATCAACCTGTTCCAGGACGGCGACGCTATTATTGATGGCCGCATCAAGACCCATCTTGCCCCCGGCCATACGCCTGGTCACACCGTCTATGAGGCTGGCCTTTGCCTGTTCGTCGGCGACTTGGTCCACGCACAAGACCTTCAGTTGCCTTATCCCGACTTCTGCGCCCGTTATGACAACGACCCAGCCCAAGCAGTCAAGACCCGCAAGCAGGTCCTTTCATCCCATCCCGGCGCCTACCTCTGCGGCGCCCACTGCTACGAGCCGTATATTGAGCTGAAATAGTTTGGGTAATAGTTAAGAGTGAAATATTTTATGCGAAGACCAATTTTGGGGCTTTTAATACAGTGTTGACTCTTTTGCGTGCCAATTCTGCATATTGTTCCATTAACTCAATTCCAATATATTTTCTGTTTGCTTCGATTGCGGCAAGTGCGGTGGTTCCACTCCCGATGAAAGGGTCTAATACTGTATCACCCTCATCAGTATATAGTTTTATCGCACGGTAGGCAAGTTCTATTGGGAACATTGCTTGGTGAATGTCATTTGCTCGAACACTTGGTATCTCCCATATTTGTCTGAGTCCCCATTCTTTCCATTCGGTTGGTGATAAACGGTCTCTGTTTACAACATAGGTGCCGGGTTTCCAGAAGATATATAAGTCTTCTGTTTCGCTTACAGCCTTCAGGGTGCTTGTGGTCCATTTGCTGTTTGCCCAAGCAGGATCTTTGTGCCAAATTCGTTTGTCGTAAAGGTAGAGTCCTGCTTGGTAGGCGTAATCTTCAAGTTGACCTCCAACAAGTTTCACGTGGGTGCCTACGGCGTGTTTTCCTCCACGAATGTTATTCCCGTTTAATCGTCTGTCGATAGTTTGCTCACTACAATTGAGGTATGCAGCCAATTTGTCTCGGTTATAGTCAGGAAAGAGTTTCTTCGCTTCCAATACCATTTCGCGAGTGACGGAGCATTTTTTATTAGAAGGATTGTCGGCTTGAATACGAGGCATTTTTTCATCTTGAAAAGCCAAAATGTCTGCAATATTAATAACCATAAAGCCGCCGGGCTTAAGTATCGCATAATGCAGAGATATGACCTCTTTTAACATATCTTGCCACTGCTCATAGGAAATGCCTTGCTCGTAGTCTTTTCCAAGAAAATATGGAGGTGACCAAAAAGACAAAGCTATCGAATTGTGTTCGATATGCTTTAATAGTTCGCGAGAATCACCACAATATATAGAATTTAACTCAAGCATTTTTACATAATTTTTATTTCACAAATTCTCCAATCTGCAATTTCCTTTAAAAGACCGAATGAAATACGGGCTCGCGTTTTTCTTTTGTCCTTTTCTTTGTCGTCTTTGCCCGGGTAAAACAGACCTGAATATTTTTTGTTGTAGTTTGGATTGCCTGTTAGTAGTATTCCGTTAGGTATACTTGCAATTTTGATTTTTGCAAGCGGCTGACCAATGGTTTTGTCTGTTTTTGGTTCTTTTATCATTTCATACACAGGCTTTATGACAAAAGTCAAAAGCGGTGCAATTGTACCGTCGCTTAGGACGTAAATAGGCGATAGAGAACAATAGAAATCGTGTGTCGCTTTTTTGCCGGTAGCTTTAATTGGATTGTTCGTTATGCCATCGTCGATTTTTCTCCAATTTCCAGAGCCAGAGATTTGGTATGGCGACATCACTGCGTGGTCATAATCATCACGAGGACCGGCTGACTTAATGTCAATAAAAACCCACACAGAATCAGTAATGCCAAGTATTTGTTTGATACGCTCGCTTGAAATTATACATCGATCATCAGCACCAGATGGCAATCCAGAATCTTTTACTGCAAAATTTGCATTAAAATGACGTTGCAGTTTATTCCCAAAGACTTGTTCTCCAACCTCAATCCACGGATATTGGTCGCCAACAGGAGCTCTTCCTCTATCCAATGGTGGATAATTCTTCCAAAATGAATAAAGGTAGGAAGCCTCGTCATAATCACGTTTGATTTCAGGTTGGTGAATGTCGATGAAATGGAGTATTTCAGTCATTACGAACTTTTCTGCATCAATAAGCCTCTGGGGATTATGCTTAAAAAAAGTTAATGCTTTCTTATACTCGTTGTATTGTGATTCTGCGTATTGTGTGAACATTTTTATTTATGGCAAATTATCATCGTTTTCGATTTGCAAAATTACAAATAAAATTTGAATTGGCAAAATCCGTTTCACTCTTGCGGGAGGGTGATGGTGAAGGTGGAGCCTTCGCCGGGGGTGCTGTCGATGGTGACGGTGCCTTGGTGGAGCTGGACGACCTGATAGACGTAGTTGAGGCCGATGCCGAATCCTTTGACATTGTGTACGTTTCCGGTAGATACGCGGTAGAAACGCTCAAAGATATGCTTCTGGTCTTCCTTGCTGATGCCCAGCCCGTGGTCGGTGACCGTAATGACGGTGTTGGTGCCTTCGGTGCGTGTGGCTACCTGAATGTCAATCTTTTCGGGTGAGTACTTGATGGCGTTGTCTATCAGATTGTAGACCATATTGGTGATATGGAGTTCGTCGGCATAGATGGTCGGTGGCTGCGCCTGCAGGTCGCACTTCAACGAGCCGCCGCGCGACTCTATGCGCAGGTGGAAATGCTTGCTGACGCTCTCAATCAGTTCATTGATATTTAGCTCTTTGATGTTAAGCGAAAAGTTCTTGTTCGACATCTTTGCGCTTTGCAGAATGGTCTCTACGAGGACGCGCATACGGCGGTTTTCGTCGCTTATGATGCCGATATAGGTGCCGTTGGTGGCCGGGTCGGTGCTTATGGTGGGGTCTTGCAGCATCTCGCAGGCCAGGCTGATGGTCGCTATCGGGGTCTTGATTTCGTGGGTCATATTGTTGATGAAGTCCGACTTCATCTGGTCGAGCTTCTCTTTGCGGAAGATGGCGCGGATGGAGAGAAGGAACAACAGGAGGATGAAAATGACGAGGAACAGACTGATAACGAAGTAGATTGTCGAGTTTTCCTTGAGGAGCAGCGACGAGAGCGGGAACTGGAGCACCACGAAATACTCGTTGGGCGACATCATACCGTTGGGGTGGAAGCGGTATTTGTAGGGCGACTCTATGAGTTTCTGCTCTTTGCCCTCGGCGTTGCAATATAGGAAATTGTTGTTGGTATTGTCGTAGACGCCGATGTAGGGAGCAATGTCGACGCCGTTTAGCATCAACTTGTCGGTAATGAGCGAGTCGAGCAATGTGAAGTTGAAAGTATTGGAAGTCATTATGTTGTCAACCACATACTCGCTGATGTCGGTGACAAACTGATTGTAGAAGTCGGGGCTGTTGAGCAGGCGGTCGCGTGTGGCAAGCACCGAGTTGTAGGAGGCGATAGCGCTGCTGTCTTCGTGCGAAACGGTGGCTCCTGGCAGTAGTATAACGCTGTCAATCATAGTGATGCCTACACGGACAAGGGTTGTGTCGTAAAAAACCGAATAGTTTTGCTTGACGATGTCCTGCATCCGCTCGTTCAGTTCGTCGATGCGCTTGAATTTGAGTAGCTTGTAGCGGTCGTTCTGACTGATATAGTCCTCCACCTTCAATCGGTTGAGTTGCTCAATCATATCGTCCATAGCGTTGTTGACGCTGATATTGAACAGGTTGTCGCTGACTTCGACTGTGCGGCGCATCTGAGTGTACTGCACGAAGAGGAGGCCTGCGGCGGCAAGGGTGAAAAGGGTGATGAGCGAAATCCAGAATACTTTTTTCATATCCAACTAACGCAGACGCGCCTGTTTTGTTTTGGCACAGACGAAATTTTTTTGGCCTTCCGTGTCGCAGCCCTTATTCCGCCGCGCTTCCAGCCGGCAGTTTCGCTTGCCGGCAGGCATCACTGCGCCCCGGCAAAAACCGCCCTGCCGCCGTATCTTATTCTACCCGACTTTTTGATAAATTCCTATCAAACTTTACTGACGTGAACTTTGGTAAAACTTTGATAAGAGTTTGAGTAAACTTTGATAAGAATTTGGTATATGGAAATCAGAGAGTTGTGAAAGGGCGTTTTTGGTCCTTTCCGCGGCTCTTTGCAACTTTTTTAAAATCTTTGCTATGTGTTGTCAATCAGAATGTTATTTTCGTTTGTCGGTAAATTTCGGGCGATTTATCATTTTCACCGATTCAGGGCTTGGATTTGTCCTCTGTCGGTGACGGATTGCTTGTAATCGAAGTTTGCCGAAAAACCATTTATTGAGCCCTGAAAAATTTTTTTTGTCACCTTTTGTTTCGGCTTTTAAGTGCAGATGAGCTGTTTTTTCAACATTTTAAAACGTTGTTTTTTATCGGTTTAATGCTTTTTGTTGATTTTGGTGTGCATTTTTTTTCTGCTGTTCCTCGAAAAGTTTGTATTTTTGTATCCCGTAGTTCATTATTTTATATCATCTCCTCAAGGCAGCCTTTTCGGATGCCGAGGGGTTTAATATTTTGTTTTATGAAACACGGTTTCGACAACGAGAAGTATCTCAAAATCCAATCCGAACACATCAAGGAGCGTATCTCCAAGTTCGGCGACAAGCTTTATCTTGAATTTGGCGGCAAGCTGTTCGACGATTTCCACGCCAGCCGCGTACTGCCCGGCTTCGAGCCTGACAGCAAGTTGAAAATGCTGATGCAGTTGCGCGATGACGCTGAGATTGTTATCGCTATCAGCGCGCGCGACATCGAGAAGAACAAAGTGCGTGCCGACTTGGGCATCACCTATGACGACGATGTGCTGCGACTGCGCGACGAGTTTCAAGGCCGTGGCCTGCTGGTCAGCGCCGTTTGCATCACGCAGTATCACGGTCAACCCAGTGCGCAGGCTTTCCGCGAGCGTCTTGAACGCCTGGGAATCAGTGTGTATTATCATTATTTAATTGAGGGCTATCCCACCAATGTGGAGCTGATTTGCTCGCCCGAAGGTTTCGGTCGCAACGAGTTCATACGTACTTCGCGACCCTTGGTGGTCGTCACAGCTCCGGGACCTGGCAGCGGCAAAATGGCCGTGTGCCTCAGTCAGTTATATCAAGAGAACCGCAAGGGCGTGAAGGCCGGATATGCCAAGTTCGAGACCTTCCCAATATGGAGCATCCCGCTGAAGCATCCTGTCAATGTGGCTTACGAAGCAGCCACGGCCGACCTCAACGACGTCAATATGATTGACCCGTTCCACCTTGACGCATACGGAGTTACGACGGTCAACTATAACCGCGACATCGAGATTTTTCCGGTGCTCAACGCTATCTTTGAGGGCATCTATGGTGAGAATCCTTACAAGTCGCCCACCGATATGGGCGTCAATATGGCGGGCTTCTGCATCTGCGATGACGAAGTGTGCTGCAAGGCGTCGAAGGACGAGATTATCCGCCGCTACTTCGCGGCTCTCTGCAAGTATGCCCAGGGACGCATTCCGGCCACCGAAGTTGACAAGAATGCGCTGCTAATGAAGCAGATGAAGATTACTACCGACTTCCGCCGCACCACAATAGCTGCCCGCGTCAGGGCCGCCGCCGAGGGTGCTCCGGCAGCCGCGATGGAGTTGGAAGATGGCACCATCATCACCGGCCATTCGAGCCCGCTGCTCGGAGCCTGCGCCGCAATGCTGCTCAACGCCACGAAGCATCTGGCTCATATCGGCCACGATGTCAAGCTGATAGCTCAGGAGTATATAGAGCCTATACAGCATACAAAGATTGAGCTTCTGCACGGCAAGAATCCGCGTCTGCACACCGACGAGGTGCTGTTGGCGCTGTCGATGCTGAGCCTGTCGGACGAAAACTGCCGCAAGGCACTGAGCACGCTGCCGCTGCTGAAGGGCTGCCAGGTGCATACAACTACTATGCTTGGTGAGGTGGACCTCAAGATATTCAAGAAACTCGGCGTCGATGTCACCTCCGACCCGCAGCCGAAGAAAGGCTGATCACACTTTTTATTATAACGTATAAACCTTTATATAATGAAGATTGGACTTATTGTTGCAATGGACATCGAGTACAACAAGATGCTTGATGCGCTCGGTGGCAAAGCAGGCCGCTTGGGAAACAACGAAATCATTCTGTGGAAGTGCGGAATAGGCAAGGTGAATGCTGCTGTCGGCACTATGCGACTTGTGCAGGAACATCACCCCGACGCGATTATAAGCACTGGTTTGGCCGGTGGCATAGACGTGCAGATGCAGGTGATGGATGTGCTGGCCGCCGAGCAATGCGTGTACCACGACGTCGATTGTGGCGTGAGCCTGGATTGCGTTATCGGTCAGGTCCAGGGCCTGCCGGCTCGCTTTGATGCCGACAAGCGCCTTCTTGACCATACGCTCAACGTGCGGCTCGCTTCGAGTGAACGTCTGGTTAGAGGTCTGATATGCACTGGCGACCAGTTCATTACCGACCGCGAACGGCAGAATGCAATAAAACGTAATTTCCCCGACGGAATGGCTTGCGATATGGAGAGCGCCGCCATTGCCCAGACGTGCTATTTGCTTGGTTTGCCGTTTCTTAGCCTGCGCATAATCAGCGATACTCCGGGCCGCACCGACGACCACCATCAGCAGTGGGAGGACTTCTTGACCTCTATGTGCGACCGCTCTTTCCGCTTCGTCAAGCAATATCTCGAAACCCTTTAACAATCAACTCATAAACATAAACTAATCAACACAAAATGGAAGTCATTCAAAGCTTTACAATCGACCATACCCACCTGAAACCGGGCATATATGTCTCGCGTATCGACAAAGGGTTCACCACTTTCGACCTGCGAATCACCGAACCCAATCGCGAACCTGCCGTAGCGCCTTCGGCGATGCACAGTATGGAGCACCTTATGGCGACGTGGTTCCGCAATTCCTCAGCCAAGGAAGATGTGGTCTATGTCGGTCCAATGGGTTGTATGACAGGTATGTATGTTATTATGACTGGCAATTATTCTGTCGAAGATATGCGCTCGCTGACAATCGAGTGCCTTGAGTGGATTTTGACTCAGACGGAAGTGCCTGCAACCACTCCTGAGACTTGCGGCAACTGCCTGCTTCACGACCTGCCTATGTGCAAGTGGGAGTCGGAACGCTATTTGCGCAGGCTGAAGACTGATTTCCACAGCGAGTATACCAAGCTGCAGGTCACATTGGCCGACGGCAAGGTGTTTGCCGACGCCTGATGCGGTGAAAAATTTTTTCATCCATAGCAAAATAATTTGCCGCCGCATCCGTTAAAGGTGTGCTTTTTTGAGGCAATGGCCCCGTAGTTCAGCTGAATAGAACGTCGGATTCCGGTTCCGAAAGTCGTGGGTTTGAATCCCGCCGGGGTCACAAAAGTGACTATGAAACAGTTTTTTGAAAATACAAAACCTGGAGGACAATTGTTGGCATTAGGGCTGATTTTTGTCCTCTTTTTTATATTGTCGACCGGCTTTTCGGTTGTTACCGGTTTTGTGTCTGGCGGTGTCGGCTTGAAGATGGTGACGCTCGTTGTCACGCAACTCGTTTCGTTCGCGGGAACTGCGTTGCTTTTCGCCTATCTTTTCTATGGCAATCCGCTGCGCCATCTGGGTATGCCTGCGGTAAAAGGTATGGCGGGCAAAATCGTTGCTGCTGGCCTGATTCTCATTTGCCTCCTGCCTATGTCGGACTGGCTTGCCCGTTTGAACGACGCGTGGCATCTGCCGCAAAGCCTCGCTGCGCTTGAGGAGAAGATGCGTTCGATGGGAGAAGCCACCCAAGCGGAGCTTGAAGTGTATCTTGGCCGGACGGATATCGGTGCGTTGATAGTCAATCTGCTTGTCTTTGCCTTTGTGCCGGCGGTGTGTGAGGAGATGGTGTTCCGAGGCGCTTTGCAGCGGCTCTTCTGCCGTATGCTGCCCAATCCCCACGCTGCAATATGGCTTACGGCAGCGGTATTCTCGCTGTTTCACGGCGAAATCTTTGCGTTTCTGCCTCGGTTCGTGCTGGGTGCCGCGTTGGGCTACCTGTTTTATTACGGCGGCTCGTTGTGGATAAACGCCACGGCTCATTTCTTGAATAATGCCCTTGCAATAATACTCCTCTTTCTTGGCAACAGAGGAATCGTGGATATGCAGCTCACAGATTCGCTGAATGCGCCTTGGTACCTGGCTGTCATAGGCCTGGCCATCGCGGTGACGATATTCGTATTCGCTTTTTTACGGCAAAAAAATGAAAAAGATTCTACTCCAGTCGACAATAATATGTCGCTGGACAACGGGCAATAATAAAAAGATTATAATCTTATTTGTGGTGTAAAGCTTTGAATATAAGTCTAGTGGCTCTGAATGTGTCATTTCTTTGGCAGAAAAATGCAAAAAAAGTATTCTGTTTATATTTTTTTTAGTACTTTTGCAGTCTCCAATTTTGACAGAAAAAGATAAAATTATTACAGATATGACTAAGGCAGAAGTAGTTAACAAGATCGCCCACAAAACGGGCATTGAGAAAATTGCTATTATGACCATCGTTGAGGAGTTTATGAACACTGTCAAGGGTTCGCTCACTGATGGAGAAAATGTGTATTTGCGTGGCTTCGGCAGCTTCATCGTCCGTAAGAGAGCCGAGAAGACTGGCCGTAACATCTCGAAGAACACCACGGTTATCATTCCGGCACATAACATCCCGGCTTTCAAGCCCGCCAAGTCTTTTATGGCTGAAGTGAAAAACAACACGAAATAAATTAATCCTAAATATTTTACAATTATGCCAAACGGTAAGAAACACAAGAGACATAAAATGTCAACGCACAAACGCAAAAAACGTTTGCGCAAGAACAGACATAAGAAGAAATAAGGTTTAGTACCGATATTCTTCTTACGACTTCTAACAGTATCTAAAACAAATTACACGACGCCTGTCAAGGGGTTGTTGTGTAATTTGTTTTTTTAATTAAATATTATGCTTATAGCGACAAATGTTTTTATAAATAATGGACAATGAACTGATTATTTCAGCGGCGGCAGACGAAGTGCAGATTGCTTTGCTGGAAGACAAGCAGCTTGTGGAACTTCACAAAGAGAAGAAGAGCAGCCACTTCGCCGTGGGAGATGTTGTGTTGGGAAAGGTTCGGAAGATAATGCCAGGCTTGAATGCAGCGTTCATCGACATCAACGACGAGAAGGACGGCTTTATGCATTACCTCGACCTGGGTACATCGTACCGGTCGTTCGAGAAGTACCTGCGTCTTGCGATGAACGGCGATGCTGGAGTCAGAACGCTGAAAGACTTTAAAATAGAACCCACGCTCGAGAAGAACGGCAATTTCTCGAACGTCCTTAAGGTGGGTCAGTATCTGCTGACCCAAATAGAGAAAGAGCCAATATCCACAAAAGGTCCCAAACTGTCGGGCGACGTGTCGTTTGCGGGCCGTTACCTTGTGCTTGTGCCGTTCTCGAACAAGATCTCTATATCACAGAAAATCAAGAAGAACGAAGAGCGCAACCGCTTGCGCAGACTTATCCAGAGCATCCGTCCCGAGAACTTCGGACTGATAGTCCGCACCGTGGCCGAAGGCAAGTCGGTAGCTGAACTGGACGGCGACCTGCGTATGCTGATGGACAAGTGGGACAAGATGACGCAGAAACTGAAGCGTGTCAATACTCCACAAGTTGTTGCGTCAGAGCTTGGTACGACATCGGCACTGCTCCGTGACGTGCTGACCGACGATTTCAATACAATCTACTGCGACAACGAGGATGTATGTGCCGAACTGCGTGACTATCTGCAGACCATAGCCCCCGACAAGGTGGACATAGTGAAGCATTACAAGCTCGCCACCCCTATATTCGAGCAGTTTGGCGTGCAGCGTGAAATACGCAGGGCCTTTGGAAAAATAGTTACTATCCGTTCGGGTATCTATCTTTACATTGAACACACTGAGGCAATGCACGTTATAGACGTGAATAGCGGCAATCACATAAAGGCTGGTACCGGTCAGGAAGACACCGCGTTGCAGGTCAATATCGAGTCGGCCAAAGAGATAGCCCGTCAGTTGCGCCTGCGCGATATGGGCGGCATAGTGATAATAGACTTTGTCGATATGGCAAAGGCCGAGAACCGGCGCGAGCTGTTTGACGTTATGACAGCGGAAATGAAACGTGACAAGGCACGTCATACAATACTGCCGCTCAGCAAGTTCGGCTTGATGCAGATAACCCGTCAGCGCGTGCGTCCAGCCATAGAGGTCGATGTGCAAGAGAAGTGCCCCTTCTGCGACGGAACCGGTACAATCAAGTCGAGCCTGACGGTAGTCGACGAGATCGAGTCTAACATTCGCTACCTCAACGTCTCGCAAGGTGAGCGATGCATAACGATAGCAACCCATCCCTACATACAGGCCTACTTGACGCAAGGCTTCAAGTCGTTGCGTCGCCAGTGGCAGCGGAAGTATAAAATGCGGCTGAAAATCAAACCGATGGAAAGTTACAACCTGCTTGAATTCAAGTTCCTGAACAAGTCGGGCGAAGAGATTGCGATGTGACAAAAATGTGAAAAATAACACAAAAGGCGCTCTGTGACACAATAAAGGGCGCCTTTTGGCGTAAATATAGGCGATGAAATACAGAATAATACGATATTTTGCCGTGCTGTTGATGCTGTTACCGGCGGCGCTGAGCGCCCAGAACGGTATCGATGTGTCGCGTTTCCAGGACAGCATCAACTGGAGCAAAGTGGCTAAAAACAGCAAGATAGAGTTTGTCTACATCAAAGCCACCGAGGGTGCGAGCATCAAAGACCCAATGTATAAATATAACGTCAAAAAGGCTCGCGAGGCAGGACTGCTCGTCGGCAGCTACCACGTCTACAGTAGCCGCACCACGGCCTATCAGCAGTTTGCCAATTTCAAGAAAGTGGTCGATAAGAAAAAGCAAGACCTCGTGCCCGTGCTCGACATAGAGGCGATGCACTGCAACAAGCTGAATATGCAGCGAGTAGACAAGCTGCTCGAGCTGATGGAAAAGGAATACGGAGCAAAGCCGATGATATACACCAGCGAAAAGCTCTATAAGACCCATTTTGCAATCAAGAAATACAAGAAATACCACTATTTCATAGCCAATTACAAGCGTGAGCCCGCGATGGCCTACACCCTGTGGCAGTACACGCAGCGCGGCAAGCAGAAGGGCATAGCGGGCTTTGTCGACTTCTCGAAGTTCCACAGGAAATACTCGGTCGAGAACATCAAGATAAAGAAAAAGGAGCAGGCTGCGGCCCAGCCCGAAAAGACTCAGGAGGCGAAACCCGCTGCAGCAGCCAAACCACAGGATGTCAAGCCGGCCGCTGCTGCCCAGCCCGAAAAGGCTAAATAGCCACATTCTTTTTTGTTGTCTATCAATCGTTTCACACATCTTGGCCTCGTTTTGTCACGGTGCAGCGATGTAGTGCAGGCATAGCCACGTGCAGAAAACAGCGTTTTTGACCTCTAAAAACAGGCATTCATTATCAGTGCTTTAAGGTACCAACTCCGTCCGTTGTACAATATATGTACAATACTTGTACAATATATGTACAATTGGTAAACGTACATATATTGTACAAGTATTGTACATATATTGTACAACGGACGGTGTTGGTCCGTTCCGGATGCAGTTTGGTAGGCGTGCTGTGGCTGTTGGAAAATGATTTGGGTTTGATGCTTGTAAATCAGTGTATTCTGGGTTTTTGCTAATATTATTAGTGAATTTATTAATAAAATATACTGATATTTCATAAAAAAACATTAACTTTGCAAGTTGTTTCATAGCGGGAAGCGTATCTTTAAACGGTGCGCTTTTGGGAATGCAACATTAAGATAATGAGTGAAATAATATATTAAATCAAGTTTATGCAAAAGAGTAAAATTGGTCTCGATTTTGAAAAAGTAGAGCACGCGAGGAGTGTTGCGCGCAAAATTGCCGATCAGGTACAGGATTTTGTGGGCAACTACACCACTGTTGCAGTGGAGCGAACCATCTGCCGCCTGCTTGGAATTGACGGAATTGATGAAAACGAGGTGCCGCTGCCCAATGTGGTGGTTGACGAGCTGAAGTCGAAAGGCGTTCTGGGACAGGGCGTTGCTTATTTTCTGGGCAATGCCATTATCGAAACTGGCAAGACTCCTCAGCAGATTGCCGAGGATATCGTTGCCGGCAAGCTTGACCTGACGCAGCTGCCTATGCACAAGGTGGAAGAGACGGCCAAGGCGATACAACCCTATGTGGACGAGAATGTTACGCGTGTACGCAACAACCGTCTGCGTCGCGAGAACTACATCAAGACGATAGGCGAGGGCTCGAAACCGTATCTCTACATCATTGTTGCTACGGGTAATATCTACGAGGATGTCGTTCAGGCTCAGGCCGGTGCACGTCAGGGTGCCGACATCATCGCCGTCATCCGCACCACGGGCCAGAGTCTGCTGGACTATGTGCCTTATGGCGCTACGACCGAGGGTTTTGGCGGCACGTTTGCCACTCAGGAGAACTTCCGCATTATGCGCAAGGCTCTCGATGAGGTAGGCGAGGAGGTGGGCCGCTACATCCGCCTTTGCAACTATTGCTCAGGCCTTTGTATGCCTGAGATTGCCGCTATGGGCGCCCTTGAGGGTCTCGATGTGATGCTCAACGATGCTCTCTACGGTATTCTGTTCCGCGACATCAATATGCAGCGCACACTGATTGACCAGTATTTCTCGCGCATAATCAACGGCTTTGCTGGCGTTATCATCAACACGGGCGAAGACAACTATCTGACCACCGCCGATGCCTATGAGGAGGCTCACACCGTGTTGGCTTCGGACTTCATTAACGAGCAGCTGGCATTGTTGGCCGGCCTGCCCGAGGAGCAGATGGGATTGGGCCACGCTTTCGAGATGGACCCGATGCTGGAGAACGGTTTCCTGTACGAGTTGGCTCAGGCACAGATGCTTCGCGAGATATTCCCGAAGGCTCCGCTGAAGTATATGCCGCCTACCAAGTTTATGACGGGCAACATATTCCGCGGCCACATCCAGGATGCACTGTTCAACATCATAGGCCAGTGGACGCATCAGGGCCTGCAGCTGCTGGGTATGCCGACCGAGGCTATCCATACGCCGTTTATGAGCGACCGCTACCTGAGTATCGAGAACGCCAAGTATATCTTCAACAATATGAGAGACATCGGCGAAGAGGTCGAGTTCAAGGAGGGTGGCATCATCCGCTCACGTGCGAAAGAAGTGCTCGACAAGGCCACCGAGCTGCTTGAGAATATGGAGCGAGAGGGCTTGTTCACCGCTCTGGAGAAGGGTATCTTCGCCAACGTGAAGCGTCCGAAGAACGGCGGCAAGGGCCTTGACGGTGTTTCGCTGAAGGCTGAGAACTACTACAACCCGTTTATAGAGATAATGAAAGGGAAAAAATAATTTTGAATGTTGAATTTTGAATGTTGAAAGCCGGACAAGGCTCAATATTCACTGGTTAAAATTCGCAATTCAAAACATCAATAATCTAAGTTCAAAATTCATAATTCAAAATTAGAAATTAGCTATGAGTGAAGGTTTGTATTCAATGGAGGCCAAGGATTACGACAAAACCTTAGACCTCACCAAGATAAAGCCGTATGGCGACACAATGAACGACGGCAAGGTGCAGCTGAGCTTCACGCTGCCCGTACCCGCAGGTGCCGAGGCGGAAGAGGCTGCCAAGCAACTGCTTAAGAAAATGGGCTTCGAGAATCCGCTGGTGGTGTTCCAGAAGGAATTGACCGAGGGATTCTGCTTTATGAACTGCTATGGTTCGCTGACCCACACTGTCGACTATTCCAACATCCACGTGCCTAAGGTTGAGAGCACTACGATGGAGATGAAGGAATGTGACGAGTATATACGCGAGCATATCGGCCGTCCGATTGTGTGTGTGGGAGCCTCGACGGGTACCGACGCGCACACTGTGGGCATCGACGCCATTATGAATATGAAGGGCTATGCCGGCCACTATGGTTTGGAGCGCTATGATATGATAGACGCCTACAACCTTGGCAGCCAGGTGCCTAACGAGGAGTTTATCGCCAAAGGCATTGAACTTCACGCCGACGCACTGCTTGTCAGCCAGACGGTTACACAAAAGGATGTTCATATCAAGAATCTTACCGAGCTTGTCGAGATGCTTGAGGCCGAAGGCCTTCGCGACAAGATGATCCTCATCTGCGGTGGCCCGCGCATCAGTCACGAGCTGGCCAAGGAGTTGGGCTACGATGCCGGCTTTGGTGCCAACACATACGCCGACGATGTGGCTTCGTTCGTGGCTCAGGAGATGGTGAAGCGCGGTATGAAATAAGGCCCTGAAACAGAAGAAATAACTTTAAAAATACTAATAAAATGGACAAGAACGAAATTAGAAACTTTATTGCCCGCCGTGCAGCCCAGGAGCTTCACGATGGCGACGTTGTCAATCTTGGTATCGGTCTGCCGACCTTGATTCCCAATTTCTTACCTGAAGGCGTCAATGTTATCCTTCAGTCGGAGAATGGTATGATCGGTATGGGTCCCACTCCCGAAGAGGGCAAAGAGGATCCTTGGTTCATCAACGCTGGCGGTGGATTTACATCGGCAGTCGAGGGTGCCAGTACATTCGACAGCGCCACTTCGTTTGGCATTATCCGTGGCGGCCACGTCGACGTGTCGGTGCTCGGTGCTATGCAGGTTGACGAGAAGGGTGACTTGGCCAACTGGATGATTCCTGGCAAGAAGACCCCGGGTATGGGTGGCGCTATGGACCTTCTGGTCGGTGCCAAAAAGGTGATCCTTGCTATGGAGCATACCGCCAAGGGCAATCCTAAGATTTTGAAGAAGTGCACGTTGCCGCTCACGGCAAAGGGCCAGGTGAATATGATTATCACCGAAATGGGCGTTATGGAGATTACCCCCGAGGGTATCGTCCTGACCGAAATCAACCCCGAATTCACCGTTGCCGATGTTCAGGCTGCAACCGAGGCTACGCTGATCATTTCTCCCAACCTGAAGGAGATAAGATAATTACAAAACAGAATGGAGGGATGAAGGGAACGCCCTTCATCCCTTTTAAAACCAGTTTCTTATGAAGAAAACATTGCTTCTTCTTTCCTTGTTGACTTTGATTACGGCTGCCCGTGCCGAGCAACTGTCGCCCCTTGCGCAGATGACGAATCCGCCTCATATCGAGTTCAAGTATTACGGATTCTACAGTGTAATCGACTACACTTTTATGACCAACCTTAACAAGGTGCACGGCGAGTATACCGATGATTATGTTCTCAACGGCATTACGGCCGTGGCTGGATGGCAGTGGCGCAAAGAGTCGGCTGTCGGTTTGGGCTTCTCATATCTTAACGATGCCACGGGCTCTTTCTCTCAGATTCCGGTATTCCTTGAATTCCGCAGTCATTTCCTTCGCAACCGTGTGACTCCGTTCACCGCCGTTCAGTTGGGCTACAGCATCCCGTTCGGCTCCAAGAACGCAGAACTGGACTATACTCGCATTGACGAGGGTGGCATTACTATGGGTTTTTCGGCAGGTATCCGTTTTGCAATAAAGCAAAAGCTTGGTCTCAATGTTTATGCCGGCTACCAGCTTATCCAGAACAACAGTGTGGAGCGCGGTTTCAACAGCGTTGCCGCTACACGTTTGCCCGAACTTTACCATCACGTCAAATTCGGACTTGGAGTCAACTTCTAATTGCTGACGCATAATTATTTAGAATTGCTTTCATAATGAACAAGAAAATCCTCGCAATTGCATTGGCTTTAACGATATGTGGTGCTGCCAATGCACAATTCAAGAAAAACAAGACTGTTGAGGCGGCCCCTGTCGTCGACGAGTGGAACGACGTGGAAGTCTTTGAGCAGCATAAGCTTTATCCGCGTGCCAACGTGATTCCTTACGCCAACGAGAATGCCATAGAGAAGAACGGCTACGCCGAGTCGCCATATTATATCAGTCTCAATGGCGAATGGCGTATGACGCTGAAACCCAGTTTCGGCAGTCGCCCGACCAACATAGAGCAGAAGGACTTTTCTGCTGAGGGGTGGCCTGTTGTTACCGTACCGTCTGCCAAATGGCAAGAGGGCGGCAAGACTGTCCAGTCGAAAAAGATTGGCAAGCCGTCCGATGTCTCGGAATCAAACAATTATGTGGCTACGTATTACAAGGAGTTTGACGTTCCGAAGACTTGGAAGGACTATAAGGCCTATTTGAATATCCAGGCAAAGTCGGCTTACTATGTATGGGTCAATCAGGAATATGTGGGCTATAGCGAGGATGCCCGCGACCTGAGTGAGTTTGAACTGACCAAACATCTTAAGCTCGGCAAGACGAACAACATTGTCGTTCAAGTTCTTTCAGTGTCTGACGGCTCGATGATGGAGTCGCAGTATGCCCGTTCGTACAACGGCATAACGTCGGATGTGTTCATTTTGCTTAAGCCTATAGTCAACGTGATGGACTATAAGGTGACGGCTAATTACAACCCATCGAACAAAATGGGTGACTTTACGGCCAGCATCGATATATACAATGAACAGAAGAAGGGCCAGTATTACGTTGAGTATGAGATATGGGATCCGAAAGGCCATCAGGTAGAAAAAATGGGTCGTTGGACCGTATTTGACAAGAAGAACGAGGTAACGATGAAGATGGACCGTGACATACCCAATGTCCAGGCGTGGTCGGCTGAAACGCCCAACCTGTATACGCTCGTCATAAGGCTGCGCGACCAGAAGATGAATCTGCTCGAAACCGTCGGCTGCCGCTTCGGCTTTCGCACTATAGAAATCAATGACGGTCAGCTGTTAGTCAATGGTTCACCAGTGACGCTGTGCGGTACCATATACGCCTACTACGACTACGGTCAGACGGGTATACCTTCGGAAGAGCAGGTGCGTAAAGACCTGCAACTAATGAAGCAGCACAATATCAACGCGGTACGCACTACTCTCTATTCGCCGGCTTCGCAGTATTTCTACGAGATGTGCGACGAATACGGCCTTTATGTCCTGTGCGATGCCAACCTGCAGCCTTTCTCAACACAGGCCAAAGCTGTGGCTACCGACAAGAATTACATCAACCTCTTTGTGACGCGAATGCAGAATATGTATGAGCGCCTCAAAAACCATCCGTCCATTATAGCCTGGTCGCTCGGCAACAGCGTGGATAACGGCATTGGTATGGAGAATGCCTACCGGGTTATAAAGCAGAAAGATAAGTCTCGTCCTGTAGTCTTCTCGGGCGCTGGCTATTCGGAGAATACCGACATTATTGCACCTTCATACCTCGAGTATGACGACCTTAAACTCTTTGCTGCCAAACAAGAGCAGCCTCGTCCGCTGGTGATGGCCGCATTCGGTTCGTCGAAGGGCAATTCATACGGCAATATTGAACCCCTCTGGCAGCTGGTGCGCAACAGCCGTTCGCTGCAAGGAGGCTTTGCCGCCTACTGGAACCCTGCCGATTATTTCAATCCTGCAACCCAGTCCGATGAGTATGCGACCGCACTCGTCGACAAGGACCGTAACCCTGTGCCGTATCTATCCGAGCTGCGCAATATCTACCGCCCGTTCGAGGTGAGACTGGTGAACATCAGCCCCGACGCTGCCGAGTTCAACGTCACCAACCTCCTTTCGTTCCTTTCGCTGAATGATTACATTTTGCAATACAATATTTTTTCCAACCTTAAAAGCCGCATCATTGAAGGTGAGGTCTCTGTGGCCCTGAAGCCGGGCGAGTCCAAGAACTTCAAGCTCAAGGTGCCTGCGCTTACCCTTTATGCAGGCGAAGAGCTCTTCATCCGTTTCACTGTACTTCAGCGCAAGGAAAGTGCCGCTGTGCCCAAGGGTACTGAACTCGGAGTAGTCGAATTCCCGCTGCCGATGAAAGAGGTCAAGAAAGAGAAACTGCCCGACTTTGACCGCGAGACACTATATCTGACCAAGGAGAGTGACGGTGAGGGCGGCGTTGTCAAAGTGTTCAACGACAACATTGAAATGCGCTACGACCTCGACAAGGCTGACATCCTGACCTATCGCTTCCACGATCGCGACCTCCTGCTGGCTTCGCCGCAAGTCAACTTTTGGCGCGCCGTAACCGACAACGACCGCGTGGACAAGAACGCCCTGCGCCTATGGCAGAACCTCAGCCCGCAGAATATGAAGCGCCACGTTATCGCCACCAACTGCCGTCAAGTCGATGCCAACACTGTATGCATTGACGCAATGCTGCGCTACACCGACCCCAACGATGTGGTGTTCTTCGATGTAAAGCAGTCTATTGCAATACTCTATACCGGCGATGTCATTATCGACAACGAGATTGTCTCCACCGAGCAGATCAAGACCCTTCCCAAAGTGGGCCTCCAGATGTGCCTGCCTAAGACCCTCGACAGCGTCCGTTGGTTCGGCCTTGACAAAGAGACCTACCGCGACCGCCGCTCCTCGGGCATTGCCGGCACTTACAAGCGTGCCGCTTCGTCGCTCTTCTACCTCTACGACAAACCCCAGGAAGCCGGCAACCGTGCCGGTGTCCGCTGGGTGTCGGTCGAGGACAAGAACATAGGCCTCTATGTCGACCTGCTCGACACCAACTTCAACTTCAGCATCTATCCCTACACCGACCGCGACATCTATGACTGCGAGAACGCATCGTCGCTCAAGCCTCGCGATTTTTGGACATTCAATGTCGACTACCGCCAGGCCGCAGTTGGCAGTGCCCTCGCTGCTCAAGAAGTGTCGGACAAGGACTTGGTGGCCGACAACAGATATCATTTCCGTATGCACTTGCGCGGCTATGACCTCAGCGAGTACAATCCCTACGACTTCTGCCGTATCGAGTATCCGCAGATTGCTTCCAGTGTGCTCCCGATGCCGGTAATCAAGAAAGACCGCGAGCGTTTCGACCAACCTATGACCATCACTCTCAATACCGATGTCCCCAAGGCCGAGATACGCTACACTCTCGACGGCTCAACACCAAACGAGTCTTCGCTGCTTTACAAGAAACCTTTTGTGATTCAGAATTCTACCTATGTCAAGGCCAAGGCTTACAAGAGCGGCTCGACACCCTCTTTCACGGCCATCAAGCGCTTCAACTTCGACTATATTGTAAAGGCTACTTTTGTCAACAAGCCCAATACGCCCTATAACTTCAATCAGGAAACGATACTGTTCGACGGTGAGACAGGCGACATCAGCGAACTCTCGCGCGGCTGGCTCGGCTTCTCCGGCAGCGACCTCAATGTGCTGTTCCAGCTCAGCAAGGCTATTGAACTCCAACAGGTAGAAGTGCGTTTCGCCCACGTCCCCGACGCTTGGGCTTTCGCTCCCACAGCTGTACAGGTCTATGTCTCGTCAGACGGCGAGAACTTCTCGCCGGCCATAAACGCCAAGCTCAAATACGCTCCCGAGGAGCAGTCGATGAACAGCCCTCAGACCGTCACGGTCACCATCGATGTCAACCAGCCTGACGTTCAGTATGTACGCCTTGTGGCCAAGAATATGGGCCGCATACCTTCCTGGCACAAAGCCAAAGGTCTACGCCCGTGGATAATGGTCGACGAGGTGCAGCTTAACGAAGTGATACATTAACGTAATTGAAATCCGACGATTTATACACGAGAACTGAGATGCTGCTGCAGCCTGAGGGGTTGGAGCGGCTTCGGTCGGCTCACGTCCTTGTGGTAGGTCTGGGCGGCGTTGGCGGTTATGCCGCCGAGATGCTGTGCAGGGCAGGAGTGGGGCATCTTACCATTGTGGACAACGACGTCGTCACTCCCACCAATATCAATCGTCAGATTATAGCCTTGCAATCGACTGTAGGTCAACCTAAAACTGAACTTTTCAACCTGCGCCTGCACGATATCAATCCCGATTGCGATATAACTGTTGTCCAACAATTCCTTCGCGACGAGTTGACATCGCAAATCCTGCGACAGGCAAGGTACGACTACGTTGTCGATGCCATCGACACGCTGGCGCCCAAAGTATTCCTGCTCTGCGAGGCTCATCGCCTCGGCCTGCCCGTGGTCAGCTCGATGGGCAGTGCCGGCAAGCTCGACCCCTCGGCGGTGCACGTTGCCGACATCTCGCGCAGCCATACTTGTCCGCTTGCGGCAATGGTGCGCAAGCGCCTTCATCGTCTTGGCGTGCACGACGGCATAAAAGTCGTATTCTCAACAGAAAAAGTCGCAGAACACGCCGTTGTTGAGGACCCCTCTCAAAACAAACGCACCACAATAGGCACTATCTCCTATCTGCCTCCGCTTTTCGGCTGCCATTGCGCCTCTGTCGTCATTCGCGACCTTATATCCAGCAAATAAATCAGAATAATAATGAATATAATAAAAAAGGCATTTCTGCCGCTAATATCCATCTTCGTCTTCGCCTCGTGCGAGGTCGAGTTCTCGCCCAACGCCGAATGGACCGAAACGCCGGTCGTCTATTGCCTGCTTGACCAGGACGACGACACGACCTTCGTCCGCGTGCAGCGTTGCTTCCTTGGAACGGACAACAACTATCAGTATGCCGCCATAGCCGACTCCATCAACTACCGGCAGGGCGATATAACTGTCATTATGGAAGAGTGGAACGGCAAACTGGGCAGCGACGGCCTGTTGGCTCGCACCGGCGATGCTCCGCGCCGCATCTTCAATTTCAACTACCAAGAGATTGTGAACAAGGACAGTGGAGCTTTCTACAACACCATACAGCCGGTTTACGCCTGTCCCACGGCTGGTCAGCTTGACACAAACTGCGTCTACCGCCTCAAGGTGATCAAAAACGCTACCGGCGACACCATAGCACAGGCCGAGACAGGCCTCATCTATGGCCAGATGCGCCTGTCGAAGCCCAACAATGTCACTATGTTCCAGTTTGCGGGCACATCCGGCAGCAAAACCTGCGAGATAACCTGGTCGGCCCTCAAAGGTGCACGGCAATATCAGCCGGTTATCCGCTTCTTCTACCGCGACTTCATTGTCGACCAGACCGTTCTGCCTTGGGATACCACTATCACGCCTCACTACCTTGACATACCCTGCAACGTGGTGAAAAGCAATATGCGCGACCCGTATTTCACCACTTTTCTCGAGCAAAACTATTTCTTTACAACAATAAAAAATGCCCTGAAAGACAGCGTCTGCAACCGTAATGCGATAGATACCGTGCTGGTTTTCATCAACTGTTGCACCGAAGATCTGGCAGCCTACATCTATGCCAGCCATCCGGCAGGCACGTTCAGTAGCCAGGAGCCTTTCAACTACACCAACATTGAAGGCGGCATCGGCGTGTTTGCCGCCCGACGCCGCAATATCAGTTTTACCGTCAACACACCCGTCTCGTCGGCAAGCAACTACATCAAGTCGCTCAAAGCTCTCAACGTCGGATTCTGAGATCCGAACATCCATTTTGTTTTCCACCATACGGGGTGCCTGTGTTTTTTCAGGCACCCCGTTGCTTTTTTGCCTGTTTTTGATGAAAAATGCATCCAAAGCGGTCTGATTCAGCTCGTTAGAAGTTTTGCTCAAAAAAGTATCAAAAGTCGAAAAAACGGTCATTTTTCGGCCTCTCTAAGTGTCTGATTCTATGGACCAAATTCTTACCAAATTCTACCCAAACTCTTATCAAAGTCTTATCAAATACTACCTCAGTAGAATTTGATAGATATTTAACAAAAGTTATATAGAACTTATATATTGCGTGGCCGCAGGGTGGGGGAGTCGAAGTGAACGTCTCTTTGTCTTGCCGGCAGTGACCGTTAGTGGCTGTATTATTGCGTCCGAACCGATGGTAAGCGGCAAGGGCTGACGCGAGCTGCACGTTTTTTTAAATAATGTCTCTAAAAAGCCCTGCAATCGATAAAAAATGACTATATTTGCAAACTGAAAACTACAAAAACAAAACTTGAATGGATACAAATAAACTAATCAAAATCAGTTCTATAACAAAGAAGATACTGATAGGGCTTTTCGGCGCATTTCTGTTGCTTTTCCTGCTCTTCCATATGTGCGCCAACTTGTTGATACTATTGCACGACAACGGCGAGGCTTACGGCGCCTTCTGCCATTTTATGGGCAGTGACTTCGTTAAGATATTCGAGATCATACTGTTGGCCTGCTTCGTGCTGCACGCCGTCCTCGCGGTGTGGGTGTGGTTCGAGAACAAGCGCAACCGTCCCGTGGGCTACCACAAGCCTTCGCGCACCAAGACCGCCAAGGGCTCCAAGCTGGCCATCGTTACCGGCAGCCTGTTGCTGGTGTGCCTGGTGTTCCACTTCTACGACTTCTTCTTTGTGAAACTGAACTTTGTAGAGGGTACATATATGATTAAAACCGAGGAGTTTATGACTAACGACCCCTCGCTTGAGGTCAGCGAGGAGGCACAGGTGGTGTTCCTCAACCTCATCAACGACGGCAAGGCTGGCGATGATATGAAATGGATACGCCAGATTAGTGCCGAAGACAAGGCCGTGCTGCAAGAGGCATTCCCCGAGGCCGAGTTTGAGCCCGATTTCTATAATATGGCCCGTCAAAAGTTCAGCGTCTGGCACATTGTGCTGGGCTATCTGGTGTTCTTCTTTGTCGTCGGTCTGCACATACGCCACGGCTTCGAGTCGGCCTTCCAGACCTTCGGCCTTAACCACTACAAGTACTCCAAGCTGATCGAGGTGCTCGGCATCATCTATTGCTGGGTCGTCTGCCTCGGCTTCGCTGTTGTGCCGATAGGTGTTTTCTTCGGCCTTTAATTCATAATTCTCAATTCAAAATTCATATTTAGAATGAACCTCGACTCCAAAATACCAGAAGGTCCTCTCAGTGAGAAATGGACCAATTACAAGATAAACCAAAAGCTGGTCAACCCCGCCAACAAACGCAAGCTCAACATTATCGTTGTCGGTACGGGCCTGGCTGGAGCCTCGGCAGCGGCATCGCTTGGCGCGCTGGGCTTCAATGTTGATATTTTCTGCATTCAGGACTCGCCGCGCCGCGCCCACAGCATTGCTGCACAGGGCGGCATCAACGCTGCCAAGAACTATCAGAACGACGGCGACAGCGTTGAACGCCTGTTCCGCGACACCATCAAGGGCGGCGACTACCGCGCCCGCGAAGCCAACGTGTATCGTCTGGCTGAGGTGAGCGGCGACATCATTGACCAGTGCGTGGCGCAGGGTGTGCCTTTCGCACGCGACTACAGCGGCCTGCTCGACAACCGTTCGTTCGGCGGCGCGCAGGTCAGCCGCACCTTCTATGCCCGCGGCCAGACGGGTCAGCAGCTGCTGCTCGGCGCATACGGCGCCTTGAGCCGCGAGATTGAACGCGGCAGCGTGAAACTACACTCTCGTTGTGAGATGGAGGAACTGGTGCTTGTCAAGGACAATGCTGGCAAGGAACGCGCACGCGGCATCATTGTCCGCAATCTGGTGACCGGCAAGTTGGAGCGCTATTCGGCCCACGCCGTGGTGCTTGCCACCGGCGGCTACGGCAATGTCTATTTCCTCAGTACCAATGCAATGAACAGCAACGGCAGCGCTGCTTGGATATGCCACCGCAAAGGTGCTCTTTTTGCAAATCCCTGCTACGTGCAGATTCACCCCACCTGCATTCCTGTCCACGGCGACTACCAGTCGAAGCTCACCCTGATGAGCGAGAGTCTGCGCAACGATGGCCGCATCTGGGTGCCCAAGAAGAAGGAGGACGCCGAGGCCATACGTGCAGGACAGAAGAAAGCCAACGACATACCTGAAGAGGAGCGCGACTACTACCTTGAGCGCCGCTATCCCGCTTTCGGCAACCTCGTACCGCGCGATGTGGCCAGCCGTGCAGCCAAGGAGCGCTGCGATGCCGGCTACGGTGTGGGCTCGACCGGCCTGGCTGTCTATCTTGATTTTGCTGACGCTATCAAGCGTTTGGGCAAGAAGGTCGTGGAGCAGAAGTATGGCAACCTCTTCCAGATGTATCAGAAGATTACGGACGAGAACCCTTACGAGACGCCTATGATGATTTATCCCGCCGTGCACTACACGATGGGCGGTCTTTGGGTGGACTACGAGCTGCAGACTACCATCCCGGGCCTTTTCGCCGCTGGCGAAGCCAACTTCAGCGACCACGGCGCCAACCGCCTTGGTGCTTCGGCTCTGATGCAAGGTCTGGCCGACGGCTACTTCGTGCTGCCTTACACGCTGCAGAACTACCTGGCCGATCAGATTACCCTTGGCCCCATTCCTACCGATACGCCCGAGTTTGACGAGGCCGAGCAGAGCGTCCGCCAGCGCGAACAGCGCCTTATGGACATCAAGGGCAACAAGACAGTCGACTACTTCCATAAGCGCCTTGGCCACATAATGTGGGAATACGTAGGTATGAGCCGCAACGAGGAAAGCCTCACCAAAGCGGCTGCGATGATTGACGAACTCGAGAATGAGTTTTGGCAGAACGTACAGGTGCCCGGCGACATTGAGAGCTTCAACCCCGAAATGGAGAAGGCTCTGCGACTGGCCGACTACTTCGAGCTGGCACGCCTCATCACTGCCGATGCCCTGCACCGCAAAGAGTCGTGCGGCGGCCACTTCCGCACCGAGAGCCAGACTCCCGATGGTGAGACGCTCCGCGACGATGAGCACTTTATGTATGTGGCCGCTTGGCAATATCAAGGTCACGCCCAGCCCGAGACTCTCCACAAAGAGGGACTCAACTACGAGCACATTAAGATTGCAACCCGTAATTATAAAAATTAGTTATAAAGGTTTAAAATGGTTCGCTTAGCTCAAAAGGTTAAAAATGTCATAGCACTATAACAATTAACCCTTTAAAACCTTTTTAACCCTTTAAAACCCTTTAATGCACAAAGACAATGAACTTCACACTACATATATGGCGTCAGGAGAACGCCAAAGCCAAAGGGCATTTCGAGACCTACAAGGTCAGCGACATATCGCCCGACTGCTCTTTCCTTGAGATGCTCGACATACTCAACGAACAACTAATCAACGACCACATAGCACATCCTGTATGCTTCGACAACGATTGTCGTGAGGGCATCTGCGGTATGTGCGGCCTTTATATCAACGGCCGTCCCCACGGCAACGACGACGGCGTGACCACCTGTCAGCTGCATATGCGCAAATTCCAGGACGGCGACGAGATATGGATCGAGCCCTGGCGTGCCAAGGCCTTTCCCGTAATCCGTGACCTCGTGGTAGACCGCAGCGCTTTCGACAAGATTATCCAGGCCGGTGGCTATGTCAGCGTCACCACCGGCGGTGTGCCCGACGCCAACGCCATCCCCGTGCCCAAGCGCTTCGCCGATATGGCGATGGACGCTGCCGAGTGTATCGGCTGCGGCGCCTGCGTTGCTGCCTGCAAGAACGCCAGCGCTATGCTCTTTGTCGGAGCCAAGGTTGCCCATCTCGCTATGCTGCCTCAAGGCCAGGTCGAAGCCCACGAGCGCGTCAAGAAGATGGTGTGCCGTATGGACGAGCTCGGCTTTGGCAGCTGCACCAACACCTACGCCTGCGAAGCCGAATGCCCCAAGCAAATCAAGCGCCAGAACATCGCCCGCCTCAACCGCGAGTGGATCAAGCAGCTCTTTGCGGGCAATCACAAGCCCGAAACGCTCTGAACTACCAAGAGTTAAAGTAGATGCTGAAAAGACAGCACACTAACCATTAATATTTAAAACAATCCTGCCCTATGCGCAAAGCACTTTCCTTACTGATTCTTCTAAGCATTGTGCTTTGCGCGGCGGCGCAAGGCAACAGCAAGTTCAAGCGCAGCGCCCGCCAGCAGCGCGCCCTCGAGCGCAGTATTCAACGGCTTGAAACCGAACCAATTCAGGGCAGTATATGGGGCGCTATGGTCTACACCACCGACGATGCCCCGTGGATATTGAACCACTACTTGACCATCCCCGAACTCTACGCCTACGCCGACACCCACCATTGCGCACAGGTGCGCGCCGTGGCCGTATGGAGCCTGATGTCGCGCAAGGCGGATGACTCCAAAGAGGTCTTTTTCCGTCACGTAACCGAAAGTGCGCCCATCGATTTCAGTGGGGGATTCTGCGTGCCGAACAACTGGACTGTGGGCGACTTTCTCTTCGCCTATGCCAAAGAAAACAACTACTTGACCGAGTGCGACATACAGAAGGTCGACAGCCTGCTGCTCGGCAGCCCCGACGCCGTGCAAATGAGGCGGCGCTACGAACTGCTTGAATGGCTGATGCCCAACGATGACGAACTGGCCACCCTGCGCTGCGTGTCGGAACAATGCTTCGACCCCGGCGGACTGCAAGTGCTGGCGCTGTACCACAAGCCCCAGGACACGTCACTTGTGCTGCGAGCCCTCGACACCGTCTACACGACCCTTTGGAGCAAAGGCCGGCCACGCGACAGAGCGCTCTACCGGCGTATACGCAACTTTGAAAACCAGATGGTTAACGTGTCCGAGAAGTGGCAGCACCCCGCCTTTGCGCGCCACATAGGACAACTGCGCGACAGCCTGACATTGCAAGGGCGAGTGCCGAGCGAACAGCTGATGCGCTTCGCCTTCCTGCAAAATCCGGCACGATTCACCTCATTCCTCGACGAAACCATCGTCCGGCTGAAAGCACATCCCGACAACAAACCCACCGAGGCACAACCCAACGGGGCACTGGTCGCCAAAGCGCTGAAGACTGCAGCCAACCTGCTGACAAACAGGGATTACAGCATTGATGGATACGAGGGTGGCTCCTGCCGGGCAGCAATATACGACACTGAGAAGGAACAAATCCTGCACGACATCGAGCAGTACCTGCAGAATTACGGCCAATAGTCCAAACCGCCGGGAAAGGGAATAAGAAAGAAAAGGTACAAAGGATTGTCGCTCAGGCGACAAAGCCTCGTCACTCGGGCGGCACGCGACGCTGCTGCGCATCAGCCCCGGCGTGCGTTGCAGGCGCTGCAGCCTCCGACACGGGAGAAGCAGCCGACTGCTCTTCGGCAACAACCTCATCCACAGCCTCTTCTGTATCGTCGAGCGACAGAATCCCGCAGCCTATATATTGACATATCGAAGCACGCCCCGCGTTGTCGCGCACAAAGCCCCACAGGTGCACCTCGCGTCCGGCCCAGTAGGGGTTGAGGCTGAGTGTCACGCTGTTATGGCGACGGCAGGCAGGTGCCGAGATGTCGAAATCGCCCAACTCAGGACAATAGGCCACAAGATAAACCCCGTCGTCCGGTCCTGCTACGCGATGCAGCGGATTCTTCTCAAAATCAACGCTTATCGTAGTGTCGTCCAAAAGTCGAGGCTCGTAGAACGCCACCGGCGCCGCCGGTCCCTCGCTCAGCTGAAGGTTCTCGTAGTCGACCGACAACTGGTTGTCGCTCAGCGAGAAACATCTCTTATTGATACGCATAAAAAAGTTGCATTCCGTCACGTGATTGTTGATGCTTGACTGGCGCAGGCCCAACTGCAAGATGCGCTTGGCCTTGCTTGCAAAGGCAATCGTCTGGCGGAAGAGGGCACGCTGTGCCAGCTGCGCCTCGCTTTGCGCGTCGCGATAGTGCGACGGCATCGTCCTGACGCAGTATTGCCCGCGCCACTGGTAGCCGACAAGGTTACCCATCCGGCCGACAAAGCCTCCCGCAAAAATATTGTTTGTCTTTCCCATAGAATGATGGTTTTAAGGGTTTTATATGTTTTTAAAGTTCTAAACTGTCTCGACTGTACTCGTGCTTAATTTGTTGTAAAACAAGGGTATACAGATGCTGAAGAAACACCTTCCTTAAGCATTCGCCAGTTCAATTTCCTATCATAACGTTATCAAAGCCCTATTATTGTTTACTAACTAAAAATTTCATAAAACTTATATAAAACTTTGAGTAGAATTTGATAAGAATATGGTCTATGGAAATCAAAGAGTTGTGACGGCGGATTTTTGGGCTGAAAACGTCGTTTTTTTCGTTTTTTTTCAGCTTTTGTCCGGCGTTTTTCGCTTCAGGGCTTTGGTTGGGGAATAGCCTTTGGTTTAATCCGCTTGATTCGGGGATGAATCCGTTTCGGAGCCATATTTGAGAAAAAAGTTTGGAAGTTTATGCTCTTTTTTCAGTTTTTTTGTATTTTTGCAAACTGAACCAAATCGTCAATAAGGAATGTAGAATACTGACCACCAATGTGATCGCCTAAAAAAGAAGGGAGGAAAATATGGTTGAAACCATCCAACACGGGTCTCTGAAATGGCAACATATAACGAATCCGAACGAAGATGACTTCCGTTATCTGCTTGAGGATTTCAATTTCCACCCTTTGGACATCGAGGACGTCCGAAGCACTAACCAGCGTCCTAAAATTGACGAATACGACGACTATTACTTCTTGATTCTCAACTTCCCTTATTTCGACAAGGGCAATAAGAACGTGCGTATCCGCGAGGTCAAAATCTTCTGGGGCAAGGACTATATCATCACCGTCGGCAAGTCGCACTGGGTGGTCAAGAAATTCTTCGACGAGATTAAGGAAGAGCTGGAAGAGAAGGATGAAGATACACTCAACGCCTTCTCTTGCAGTGATTTGCTGCTATATACCATTCTTGACCGTCTGATGCTGGAGACCTACCAGTTGATTCTCAGCATCGGATCGGAGGTGGACCTGATCAACTACGATATCTTCAACAAGAAGGCGCGCAACATCATCGAGCTCATCAGCACCACACGGCGCAACGTCATCTTGCTGAACACGTCATTCAAGCCGCAACTGCGTGTGCTGCATATGTTTGAGAGCGGCGGCATCAAAGGCTTTGCCGACCCAGAAGTGCTGGATATGGAAGACTACTGGGGCGATATCTTGGACCAGTACCAGAAGATGTACGACTTGGTCGAGGACTATGGAGAGTTGACCGAGGGCTTGTCGCAAACGTTTGATTCTTTGCAGACTAACCGCACCAACGACATTATGCGCGTGATGACGTTCTTCAGCACCATTATGCTTCCGCTGACGGTGGTGGCCAGCCTGTTTGGTATGAACGTCGATTTTCCGTTCATCACCAACACCACCTCGTTCTGGGTCATCCTCGGCGTTATGGCCTTGATAACCACCCTCCTGCTGGTTTACTTCAACCGGATGACGAACAGGTAGTTTTTCTTTTTTATAGTGTTTCGCTAATCACTTCATCCATCGGGACGAAGTGAGGGTCCCTTTATTTGCATCTCTTAACAACACGTAAAAAACAAAGCGTGTTTTATTCGTTTGCAATTTGAGAGGCTAATTCTTGTATTGTAAGGATAAGGATTTTAGGCCAATCTATTTCTTTGAGGATGTTGAAATGGGAGTCGTTGGTGACGATGTACTCAGCATCGGCTGCGACAGCACAGTCAACAAATTTGTTGTCGTCAACATCCGTTTTTATAAGGCCAAAATGGGAATATGATTCTTTTATGATATCTAAGAAAGATTATTATTTGATTTTGTCTTATTCCGAGGATAAGCAGGGCTTGTTCTGTGTACCGTTGTCTCGGTTGTGTGTGTTAAATTGTGTTAAGCCCCAAAATATTTTTCTCTAAAATACGGCATTACTTACCCCGAGGTTAGTGGCTAACGCCCAGGTACCTTCTTGCGGGTTTTGGGAAAGTGTTGTAATTTTGCATCCGAAATCAAACAATAAAAAGTACATATTATGAAACAGATTGAAACAATCAAGGCAGGAAAGAATTATGCTGCTGTTAACGTTGGAAAATTGAACGAGGTTATCGACTATAAACTCCCGATGGGACCGGATGTCGTAATCAATGGCAAAGTGTTCGTCGGTCAGGCCGTCGGCGCTACGGGCAGTGAATTGTCGTTCCAAACGCTTGTCCCGGGTCAGGACAGTGGATTCCTGCACACGCACAAGACCCACGAGGAACTCTATTTCATTCTGAAGGGCGAAGGCCAGTATCAGGTTGACGAAGAGGTATTCCCTGTAAGAGAAGGCTCAGTTGTCCGCGTGTCGCCAAATGGCAAGCGTGCGTTGAAGAACACTGGCAACGAGAACCTGACGATGCTCTGCATCCAATATAAGGCGGATTCTTTTACCGAGGCGGACAGCCCGATGACTGACGGTGTGATTCTTCAGGAGAAACTTAACTGGTAGTTGCCAATCCTTATCGACACTGGCAGGCGGGCAAAAAGGGAGTTGTCCGCCTGTTTTCAGAAAAAGTCGTATCTTTGCATTTCAAACACAAGCATTAAAGCAATGAAAAAGGATTTTATAAAAGACCCGATATTCCCGGAATGCCCGATACGAAACGTGCTGGCACGTATTGGTGGCAAATGGACTTTGGCGGTGTTGTACACATTGGACGAAAGCGATGCGCCGATGCGTTTTCGCGACATTGAACTGAAGAACCCCGATTGCTCGCAAAAGATGCTCACCCAGACTCTTCGAGGATTGGAGGCCGACGGGCTTGTGAGCCGCACCGTCTATGCCGAGATGCCTCCGCGTGTTGAGTACTCTCTGACCGATAGAGGGCTCTCTTTTCTTCCTATTATGCGGCAACTCATAGATTGGGCATACCATAACTTGCACGATATCGTCACCGACCGTGAGAAGTACTATGAACAGAGAGGATAATTTAGATTTTTGCATACGCTACTTGATGGAGCAGGACAAGGTTGAAATGAAGCTTCCTGCCGCTATCGGGGATAAGAAGCGAATGCTTAGGGCTTTGATGAATGTCTGGGTGCCGCAGCCGCTTAGCGAAGAGTTTCTGAAGGCGCAAGATGCAGAATTGCAGATGCAACTGAAAGAAAAAGGAGTGGTGGAGGCAGAAAGCAGGCTGTGGAAGGGTGATATAACAAGACTGAAGGTGGATGCCATTGTCAATGCTGCCAATAGCCGTATGTTGGGATGCTGGCATCCTCTGCACGGCTGTATTGACAATGCCATTCACAGTGCGGCGGGATTGCAGCTTAGGGTCGAATGTGCAGAAGCTATGAGTGGCACCGAATGCCCTCAAATACATCCGGAATACACGTTCGAAGGTGTGACATATCGAGAGGCGTTCACCAGTGAGACAATCGTCACAAAAGGGTATAATCTTCCGGCCAAATATGTTATCCACACAGTAGGGCCCATAATAGCACAAGGCATCCCCACACAAGAGCAGGAACGGCAGCTGTCGTGGTGCTACAAGAACAGTATCGCGCTTGCCGAAGCCAATGGCTGCCAGTCGATTGCATTTTGCTGCATTTCGACCGGAGAGTATCGTTTCCCAAATCGCCGTGCGGCAGAAATAGCGATGGATGCCTGCAAAGATGCGTCGATAAGGGTTGTGTTCAATGTTTTCAAGGATATAGACTATGACATATACTGCGGACTTCTCGGAACGCATTGAGGCGATGCACCGGGCAATAAAGGAAGCCAAACATATAATAATCGGTGCAGGTAGCGGTCTCACAACCGCCGCGGGGATTGACTATGCCGGTGAGGATTTCAGTCGCGAGTTTGCGCCGTGGATTGAGCGTTATGGTTTTACGGACCTGTATACGTCGTCGTTCTATCATTTTGAGACCAAGGAAGAGTATTGGGCTTATTGGGCAAAGCATATCTGGTTCAGCCGTTATCGTATGGGCGCGACGGAGTTGTATAAGAAATTGTTACGGCTGTTTCCTGATGCTTTTGTGATAACTACCAATGTCGACGGACAGTTTGAATTGGCAGGATTCCCAGCAGATAATATTTTTGCCACACAGGGTGACTATCGCTGGTTCCAGCCCGCCAGCGGCACACCTAAAATACTTATCGACAACAGAGATTGGGTTATGCGTGTGTTGCCGTTTATTAAAGATTGCCGTATTCCGACAGAAATGTTGCCATTGATGCCCGATGGAGGCGTTGTGGCTATGAATTTGAGAGTGGACGATACTTTTGTGGAGGATTACAGGTGGCATAGGCAGGCACGCCGATATACGGATTTTGTATACGGGGCATCGCAGGGCAAATTGCTGTTGATGGAAATCGGGATTGGCTATAACACGCCAGGGATTATTCGGCTACCCTTTGAACAGATGGCTCAGAAATTTCCTGATACAACGTTAGTCCGTATGAACAGAGACAATCCGGAAGTCTGTCTTCAAGCTATTCCTCGTTTTATTCCTTTCACGGAAGATATTGTCAGTATTCTCGATCAATTAAGATAACTCTCACTTATGACTTCATCCATCGGGACGTCGAAGGGTTCGGTTGGGATGGTGTCGAAGAGCTGGAAAGAGAAGGCTACGCCTACCTTTACGGCATTGGGCGTCGATTTGAGCAGTCGGTCGTAGAAGCCTCTGCCACGCCCCATACGGTTCTTGTTGTGGTCGAAGGCTACGCCTGGCACGACTATCATCTGTACTTGCTCAAGTGCCTCGAAGACAGGACCTACTGGCTCGGGGATGCCGAACTGCGGCCCGGGTTGCATACTGTCGGGACCTGTGTATTGGCGGAGCAGCAGGTCGTCGCCGTCGACGCAGGGTAGCAATAAGGTCTTCTCTTTGTACCAGCGCTTTACGAAGTCGTGGGTGTACACCTCGTCGTCCATCGACCAGTAGAGCAGCACGGTGTTGGCGTTGCTGAACGACGTTAGTTGCTCAACTTGCTGCATAATGGGCATCGAGCGGCGGATTTTTTCTTCGAGCGGCACGGCGTTCTTGGCGGCACGCACTATTTTGCGGAGTTCTTTCTTTTCCATTGGCATTAAAAAAGGCAGGTTTATAGACCTGCCTTTGGTTTTTATTACGTCCTGTAATGTATTTGTTTATAGTCGCATTGTCATTGCTTAGAACGGCAGGTCGTCCTCCGAGTCGGCAGGAGCTGACGCGAATGAGGCGGCTGCGGGAGCTGCGGGGGCAGCAGGAGCGGCAGCGGGCGCAGCGGCAGGAGCTGCCGGAGCAGCGGCGCCACCGGCGAAGGGTACCACGCGGATGCAGCGCAGGTCGGTATACCAGCGGTCGTTGTATTCGCGGCTTTCGGGCGAGAAGGTGACGACGACGGGAGCATTCATAACCAGTGCGTTGACCATTGCCAAACGGTCTTCGCCAAAGAGTGTGAAAGCGACTTGACGCGGATAGGTGTCTTCTGTTTCGATAACAAAACCGCCTTTAACCCACGGGCCGCGCTGTGACTCGCCTCTTACTTCGGGTAAAATCTTAATTAATCTTCCTGTAATATCCATAATTGTATTTTATTTATTTAATTATCAAAACCATAGTTTCTGCAAAGGCTTTTTCTCCCCGGCAGAAAGCGTTTACAAAAGTACACAAAAAGTTTCAAGGAGTGCAAAAAAGTTATGAACAAAAAGTTACTTGGTTGATAGTCAGGGCGGATGAGGTGAATGGTGGTTGTTATGCGTTTTGTTGTGAAGTTTTTTCTGTTTTGATACAATAAAAACATAGTGTTTTCAGTTAAGACAATAAAGGAGATTTGAACTATGCCGATGTTTTATACGCCTAAGCCGAGACAATTTCATTACAAACCATTGTTTTACGACCCGGAGAAGGAGGAATGGGAGAAGCTGAAAGCCAAGTACAGACTTGAGAACGGTCTGCCGCTCGATGACGAGAAACTGAGAGCCGAGAGCGAAGAACGCAAGGCTGAAAGCACAAAGCAAGGAGTGGAAAGCGAGGATAAGGATTTGGAGTATTTCCAGCGGAAGGTGCGTGACATTGAACGCAATGAGAGACAGGAGAAGCAAAAGCTGACCGTCGCGGACTTCTTCAAAAAGAGGGAGAAACCGCAGTTCCACTATGTGTCGCGTTTTGACAGTGAAGGCAATTTGCTGGAGACACCGCCTGAGGCAACCAAGGATGCGTCGGTGAAACGCCGTATCAGTCGCCGCTTCGAGGATGACGATATGGATAGATACAAGCCTATACCAGCAGGCAAGATAATGATTTACACGCTGTTGGTGTGTATTTTGTTATTATTTATTTTTGGGTAAAACAAATTAGGCTTTAAAAGCGCAGGTATTTCATTTTTTTTGTGTAGTTTTGCAAAAATTTTTGCCTATGTTTATTGAGGTCTTAAAGTCTAAAATACATAGAGTTACCGTTACCGAAGCCAACCTTGACTATATCGGAAGTATAACTATTGACGAAGAACTGCTTGCTGCTGCCAATATGATTGAGAACGAGCGCGTGGATATATACAACATCACCAACGGCGAAAGGTTTTCAACATATATCATTAAGGGTGAGGCAGGCAGTGGCATTATTGGCATCAATGGTGCGGCGGCTCACAAAGCGCGTGTGGGCGACCTGCTTATAATTGCTTCATACGCATCGATGGACTTTGAGGAGGCCAAGAATTGGCATCCTATGGTTATCTTTCCCAAAGACAATCACTTGAGATGAAGAAGCGGCTGGGCGACATACTGAAGTTTGTTGTATTCCTCGGCATTGGAATCTTTTTCATCTATTGGTTTCTGCTAAAGCTTGACGCTGACGAGAAGGCTGCAATATGGGAGTCGTTCTTGTCGGCGCGATGGGGCTGGGTCGGCATCGTAATGCTGACAAGTCTTGTGGCTCACTTTGTTCGTGCCCTGCGTTGGCGCTTGCTTTTCAGGCCGTTGGAGCACTACCCGAACGTCAACAACACCTTTGGCGCCGTGATGGTGACTTATTTGGCGAATCTGGCATTTCCGCGACTGGGCGAGGTGATGCGCTGCGCTATGCTTCGGACAAGTGAGGGTATCCCTATGGAGAAGTCGTTGGGTACAGTGGTGACTGAGCGCCTTTTCGACACACTGATGTTCGTACTCATTGTGCTTATGGGTTTCCTGCTGATGTTCAGCAGTGTAAAGGATTTCATATATAACGCACTGTCAGAGAAGTTCAGCTCGCTGCCAACGTTGGCTGGCATAGCAGCGGCAGGTGTGGTATTGTTGATAGCACTTTTTGTCATCTATAAGCTGTTTCACGACAAACTGATGAACTTCAGCCTTTATCGTAGGGTTGTAGAGCTGTTGAGAGGCTGTGTGGACGGCGTGAAGAGCATACTGCACCTTGGCCCTAAATCGACGGTGTTGTTTGTCCTTTACAGCTTGATAATCTACTTCCTGTACATCGCGGGTGGCTGGGTGATACTTGAAGCCTTTGCCGAAACTGGCCATCTCGGATTCCAGACGGCGTTTGTGATATACCTCTTCGGTTCGGTGGGAATGATGATTTCGCAGGGCGGACTTGGTGCTTACCCCGTCTTGGTATGGCAGGCGTTGGCGATATACGGTATTGGAGAGTCGACTGGCTTGGCCTGTGGATGGCTGTTGTGGGGTTCGCAGCAGGTCGTGGTTATCGTGCTTGGCCTGGCGTACCTCATTTATTTCTCGTTGTTAAAGAAAAAGGCGAAGTCTGTATGAACCACCACGAACACATATATTCAAAGATTCTGACACTTGACGAACTGACGGAACGCCTTGACGTGATGCGGCAAGGGCAACAGAAGCCCGTTGTGGTCTTCACTAATGGATGCTTCGACTTGGTGCACAGAGGACACGTGGACTATTTGAGCAGAGCGCGAGATTTGGGCGACCTGCTGGTTGTGGGCTTGAACAGTGACAGTTCCGTGAGGCGACTGAAGGGCGAAAGCCGCCCTGTATCGAACGAAAGCAGCCGTGCAGCAGTGTTGGCAGCAATGGAGTTTGTTGACTATGTGGTTGTATTTGAGGAAGACACCCCGCGGAGATTGATAGTGAACATCTGCCCGGACATCCTGGTAAAAGGCGGCGATTACGACAGATCAAACGTTGTCGGTGCCGATTTTGTTGAGGCGCACGGCGGACGGCTGGAACTGCTGAGCCTTGTGCTGGGTGAGTCTACGACGCGACTGGTGGAAAGGATAAAGCAATGAGAACAAGAGCTTACATATTATTGGTCGTTTTGATGGTTGCCGCCATTGGCACTGCCGATGCCCAGCATAAAAAGAGAGGCCATCAACGCGAGTTCGATTTGGAAGTGCGAGGAGGTGTGAATATGTGTCAGATTGACGGTGACGCTTCCGGAAACTATAACAAGATGGGCTTCCACGCGGGTCTGAACACATCATTCCCGTTGAGCGACGACGGCAGTTGGCGCTTTGTAGTGGAGTTGGGGCTGACGCAAAAAGGGTCGAGGATTAACAGTAGCTCGCTTGACCGCACCATATCGCTATTATATGTCGAGGTGCCGCTGATGCTGGCCTACGATATGTTTGATGGCAATAAACTAAGGGCCGGAGTGGGTGTTGCACCTGCCATATTGGCCAGTGCCAACGTTAAGACAGACGGTGTATACGATGAACTTCATTCGCAGAACTATAAGCGTATGGATGCGCTGCCGATATGTGTTAGTTTACGTTACAAGATAACCGACCATTTGGGAATAGATGTGCGCTACTACAATTCTATGCTCAATATCGCCAAGGAGAACGGCATAGGCACATATCGCATTTCCCGCAGCAACAAAGGACAGTTCAACAGACTGGTTCAGGCAGGAATAACAATTGATTTTTAATTAAAAACAGAATATTATGACACATACACGTTGCTTAATCATTGGATCAGGTCCTGCAGGCTACACTGCAGGCATTTATACAAGTCGCGCCGACCTCAATCCGCTACTTTACGAAGGCATTCAGCCTGGCGGTCAGCTGACGATAACCACTGAGATAGAGAATTTTCCCGGCTATCCCGAGGGAATCTCCGGTACGGCGATGATGGCCGACCTCAGGAAGCAGGCAGAGCGATTTGGAACGGAAATCCGCAAGGGGACTATTGAAGATATTGACCTCTCGAAGCGCCCGTTTATCGCCAAGGACAACAAGGGTGAAGAGATAGAGGCAGAGACGGTTATCATCGCTACCGGTGCTTCGGCACGTTGGCTTGGATTGGACAGCGAGAAGAAATACTACGGCCAAGGTGTGTCGGCTTGCGCCACTTGCGATGGCTTCTTCTACAAGAATATGGATGTCGCCGTCGTTGGCGGTGGCGATACGGCCTGCGAAGAGGCTACCTATCTGGCAACATTGTGCCGCAAGGTCTACCAGATAGTGCGTCGCGACGAACTGAGAGCGTCGAAGGCAATGCAGCACAAGGTTTTGAGCAATCCCAAGATTGAGGTGTTATGGAACAGCGTGACACAGGATATTATCGGCAACGATATGGACGGTGTTGTAGGTGCTGATCTGAAGAATGTCAAGACTGGCGAAATCAAACACATAGACATTGCAGGATTCTTCGTCGCCATTGGCCATCAGCCTAATACAGCCTTCCTGAAAGGTCAGTTGGAACTGGACGAGGCAGGCTACATCAAGGTGCAAAACCCAAGCAGTGCCACAAGCATCCCTGGTGTTTTTGCTGCCGGTGATGTGTGCGACCCCAACTATCGTCAGGCCTGCGTCGCCGCGGCAAAGGGCTGCGTGGCGGGCATCGACGTTGAGAGATTTCTGCATAGTTGATCCATAATGCGAAGGGTTGTTTTCTTTCTGCTGATGTTGGTAGGCTTGTGTTTTACAATGCAGGCCCAGATGCCAATAAGTGCCAGAGCCAAAACTAATAACAATAATAATAGCAACCGAAACAACAACCCTAACTTCGTCCCACAGCAATTAGACAAGCCAGACAGCACGCAGAACAAAGAGCCTGAAGGCATAGTGTTCGACTATGACGAAGAGCCGGATTCCGTGCTGATTGGCAGCGTGTTCAGTTTCCCGCACCTGCAAAGGGCGGTCAAGCTATACCGTCTCGGGCATCCGAGCCTTGACCCGACAGGTGTCGAGTTCTTCAATCCAGTCCACTCAATGGATGGATTGTACTATATCGATCTCGGTGCACTCGGGCAAAGCCATCTGTCGCTTTGCCCATACAATATTGTTACTCAGAGGCTTTTTGATGTCCCCGCCTTCGGTTTGCCGCTGACGCTGAATTGGCAAAACGATGTACATCCCGTATTCCGCAAACAATTGCACACGGACAGGTTCTACCAGACACTCAAGCCTTACACCCTGCTTGGCTATGGCAGTTCGCTCAACAAAGACTATCAAATCAAGATAATACACACTCAGAACATCAAGCCAAGATGGAACGTGGCGTTTATGTATGACCTTGTGAGTCGCGACGGCCTTTATACCAACAGCGAAGTGACGAACCACATACTCGACGCAACGACAAACTATTACTCGAAGGATGCTCGTTACCAGTTGCAGGCCGGCATAAGTTTCAACCGACTTCGCCAGCAGGAGAACGGCGGAGTGCAGAACGACACAACCTGCTGGGACTATTCGCGCGAGGCAGGTGTGCCGGTCAATATGTATGCTGCCCAGAACCAGTGGCGCGACCTCGATATACACATCCATCAGAGCTACAATACTGTACGCCAGTTCCAATACCTGCGACCTATAGTCGAAACCGTATTTGACACCATAAAAATCGACACCGTCAAGGCTCGTCACGAATACAGCAACGACAGCGTCCCGGGCGTTGTTAAAGGCCTGGATTTCATTATCCAAAAGAGAGATACGGTCGTCGGTGTCGACACCATTCTTCCTCCCAAGCCTCACACCTATAACACTGGCGTATTTGCCTGGGATATAAACTTCTCGCGCCATCGCCGCATATTCTACGACAGCCAGGCCGACAGCTGGTTCTACAACTACGCATCGATTGACACATCCTTTTATTACGACTCCACTGTCCACTACAAGCTTTCGAGCGAAATATACTGGACAAACGATGCATATATGAGCCATCGTTGGCGCAATCCGTTCGTGCTTCTGTTCGGTGTAAGGCCCGAATACAACAAGGTCCAGTTCGCCGGCCAGTCATTCGCAAACTCAAGTCTTCAGGAGTTCTCTGTCAACCCGTTTGCCAGAGTTGAGCTCAACACAAAGAGGGCTCTCTTCACGGCTATGGCTGAGGAGGTTACAGGCAGCATCCGCAACGGCGACTATCGGATAAACGGAAACCTTCGAATCAATGCTGGCCGACACAGCCTCTTCGACGTCGCTGTACTCAGCGAAGCGCAGTCGCCAGACCTGATATATTACCACAACGAAGGCTGCTACAGTTGGGATAACCCGAACTTTAACAAGGTGAAGCGCCAGCAAGTGGCTCTCCGTTACAAAATGCAGCTGTCGGATCAAGACACCGGTTGGCTCCGATATCTAGAGACACGGACAAGCGCCCAGCTGTTAAGCGACAACATCTGGCTGTCGAATGCGATGCGCCCCACGCAAGGCAACGAGACGGGACTGCTGCTACAGGGCATAATGTCCACCCACTTGCGTTTCGGCTGGTTCAACATCCGCCTGCAGGAAATGCTGCAATACAGCGGCAACGACAACGTGGTCCGCGTGCCGCTTTTTGCAAGCAAGAACAGCCTTTACGCCGATGTGTTCCTGTTCCGCCGTGCGTTGCATCTGCAGACAGGTTTCGACTTGCGCTACCATACAAAGTATTATGCCGACGGCTGGAATCCGGTCCTTGGCGCCTTCTACAGGCAGAACGACACCGAGGTAGGCAACTACCCTGTGGTCGATTTCTGGGTCACGTTGCAGATAAAACGCGCCAGCATCTATCTTAAAGCCAGCCATTTCGATGCACCCATCGAACAGATGCTTGAGCCCGTGACGGGCCTCAAGCCGTCATATTTTAGTCTGCCTCACTATCCAATGGAGGGTTTTGGCCTTTATTGGGGCGTGACTTGGAAATTCTTCAATTAATTACGTGATGAGAAACCTCCGAAGGAGGCTTGGCACTGCCGGCTGATTCTTTGCTGAAATGCCGACTTTGTCCGCCTATCTGAAACTCTGGCGCGAGAATGTGTAGGCGTATCCTATCACAGCCGTGGCCATACCCACGGTGTAGATCGATTGCGGCGTATCGATGCGTGCAAAACGCGGAGGAGTGACACAATAGCGAGCATCAAGATAGATGCTGTTGCGTTTGTCGGCCCTGTAAACCAGTTGCATACCCACCGCCGGCGAGAACAGGAAATTGGACTGGTCGTCGAGCCTCGTGACAATGCCGGCACTCAGATAGGGCATCGCCGTGAAGCGGCAATAAGGCTTTGCGGGCATAAGCAAGGCCATCGGGTCCATCATCAAGTCGCCGCGTATGTTGTAATACGAAAACAGCTCCTCGCTCGATTTTGCATAGAGCCCCGACGCGCACAGCCTTATCTGCCACAGGGTGGTAAGGCGCTTGCCAATGCCGAATTCAAATATCGGTGTCAGCTGCTCCACACGTTGCCCGAACGTCTCGATGCCCCTGTAGTTGAACGAGCAGGTGCCGAGGGCGATATTGAAAAACCAGTCGTTCTCAAAACGCTGTGTCTCAAAGCGTGAGCGGCTGCGGGTGGGGTTGTTGGCAATGTCGTAAATCACACCCAGATGCACAAACTCAAGCATCGAGGCTTTGGCGTAGTGGTTGAAGTCGGACGGATGCACGTAAGCCGACATCTCGGCAAACAGCCGCCAGTCGTCGCTCACTTTCCAGTCGCAGCCGGCAATGGCCACGCCGCAGAAGTCATTGTCGCCTGTCGAACTGTGTACAAGTCCCACGCCAACGCCTAAATAGCTGCGGAATTGGTCGCTCGGGTTGCGTCCCTTCAAGGCCGAGTAAAAGTCGGCCATAATATCAACGTGGCCGTAGTGTATAGTCGGCGCAGTACCCTCGCCCGACACGAGCATAGGCATCTGCATCGAATACTGGCCGCGCAGCGCCGCGGTGGAAATCAGCCATTTGCCTACTGTGGCGTTGAAGCCGGCACCCAGGCCGTTGCCATAGTGATTGGCGCCGGCACCCAGCGCAACCCAGCTGTTGTGCATCAAGCCGCCCACCTGTGCATTGGCGCAGGCTGGCAGCAGCAAAGCGAGCAGTAATATGGCTTTAAATCGATGCACGACAGGGCATTGGGAAATCAAAAGGAGACAATGCTTCCGCATCGCCTCCTTTTGTCGTTAGATGCTTATTGTTATTTTACTTTCTCGGCAAACTCTTTGATAGTCACCTTCTCAGCTTCGGGTTTCAGTTGCTCCTTGAAGAGGGCGCAAGTGTTCTTGGCCGAGAGACGGTCGACAATCTGCTGCACGTTCTGGCGATCCTTGGCAATGGTGCGGGCCGATTGCTCCAAGCGCTTGTCCTGAGCCTCGGCGTCTTCGCCTTCCTGCAGGGTATCGTTCTGGCGCAGAATGTCTTTCACATAGTCCACGATGTCGTTCTGAGTGGGCTCGATGGGCTTGATTTTGTTCAGGGCGCTGTCCACCATCTCCCACTTCAGCGAAGGAACATATTTCTCTGCCCATTCAGCTTCGAGGGTCTCGGCGGTCATATCCTTCTCGCCGCGGTTCAGAATCCAGCGTTTCAGGAAAGCCTCGGGCATAGTGGCGGTGAAGTTGTCGATGAGCTGCTTGCGTACCTCGTTGACATAGAGGATGTCAGCCTGCTCGTTGTACGACTTCTCCAGTTCCTTGCCCAGAAGTTTGCGGAATGCTGCGGCATCCTTCACCTTCTCGTTTGGGAACACTTTGGCAAAGAGTTCGTCGTTGATCTCGTGAGGAGTAATATGCGAGCAGCCGCTGATGGTGAAGCGTACGTCGGATTTGAACTTCTTGGCGGCAGCGGCGTCGATGCGGAGATTCTTCTCGATGTCGGCGGCGGTGAAAGCCTTGGCAGCGTTGAAGACAAGCTGCTCTTCGGCTTTCTTGCCGACAAACAGAGGAACAATCTCTTCGCTGTTCTTCACGGTGCCGAGGTCGAACGAGGTGAAAGTGCTCACACCGCCTTCCTTGACCTCACCGTTCTTGTCGAGCTCTTCGACCTTGCCGTAAACAAAATCGCCCTCGCCCACGGTCTCGGGAGTCTCGAACGAGCCGTAGCGCTTGCAGACGTCCTCTACCTGACGGTCGATGTCCTTCGGGTTGATCTTTATCTGATACAGGGGGGCATTCACCTTGTCCCAAGCCAGTTCCACCTGAGGCATCAAGGCTGCGTCGAAGTAGAACGTGAAGTCCTTTCCGTGCTCAAAGTCGACTTTGCCGGTCTTTTCCTCATTCGAGAGAGGGCTGCCGATTATGTCAAGTTTCTCGTCTTCAAGATATTTGTACAGTGACTCGCCGAGCAGCGACTGTACCTCGTCGGCGACAATAGCCGATTTGTACATACGCTGAATCAGTCCCATAGGAGCCATTCCCTTGCGGAAACCAGGCACCGTGGCCTTTTTCTGATATTCCTTCAACTGCTTTGCAACACGTTCGGCATAGTCATTTTCGGCGATTTCAATCTTAATCACAAGTTCCAGTTCGCCCAAATTTTCTCTTGAAATGTTCATTTCTGTTGTCTAATTAACTGTTTTATAATTATATGATATTCTACAATAATTTGCAAAGATACAGACTTTTTATAAACTGGCAAAATTTATTTTTATAAATATACAAAATTTCCAAGCCGCCCCTTTTCGTGTTCTATGCTGCTTCCTTTCGTGACCTTCTTGCGAGGCAATCGACGTTAACAAATCCTCCGTAGCTCATCAAAACCATCCTCCTACCATACCAGTAAAAGTCGGATTTGGCCTCCGAAATCCGACTTTTTGATAAATTTCCGCATTTTGCTCCTATTTAATTATTAATCACCGTGTTATAAAGATTTCAAAAAAGTTTGAAAAAGTCGAAAAAGGGCCAAAAATGGCCTTTTGCAACTCACTGATTTCCATATACCAAATTCTTATCAAAGTTTACTCAAATTCTTACCAAAGTTTTACCAAATTCTACCTTGGTAGAATATGATAGGTTTTTGATAGTAATTTATCAAAAAGTCGGATTGGAGAAGAGCCGACTTGGAGCCGGAAAAGTATCCCACCGAGGGGTAGGGGAGAGGCGTTTGTGTCTTGGGTTGAAGTCGCGGCTATATATGCGGCTTACAGGGAAAAAAGAATGTCCAGAAAACCTTCTGGACATTCTTGACTAATCGCCAATTGCTAGGTGAATTGGATTAAGGGTATGGTTTTTCATCCTCCGAAGTCGTCGAACATAATGTTCTCTGGGGCGACGCCGAGGTTGTCGAGCATCGATGTGACGGCTTTCGACATCGGGCCGGGGCCGCACATATAGTACTCGATGTCTTCGGGTGCGGGGTGATTCTTGAGGTAGGTCTCGTACATAACGTTGTGTACGAAACCGGCGGTGTAGGGCACTCCTGCTGCGTCGGCAGTCGGGTCGGGACGGTCGAGGGCCAGGTGGAAGTGGAAGTTGGGAAAGTCCTTCTCCAGCTGGTGGAAGTCGTCGAGATAGAATACTTCGTTCAGCGCTCGTGCGCCATAGAAGTAGTGCATCGGACGGTTGGTGCAATGCAAAGTGCGGGTGAGGTGCATAATCTGTGCGCGAAGCGGAGCCATACCGGCGCCACCGCCGACCCAGATCATCTCGTTGTCCTGTGGTGTGTCGCTCCAACTGTCGTTCTCGGTGCCTCTTACGTGGAATTCGCCGTAGGGACCTGACATTACGACCTTGTCGCCAGGACGGAGCGAGAAGATGTAGCTTGATGCTATGCCTGGATTTACCGGCATAAAGGGACTTCCTCCGCTTTCTACTCTCCGCTTTCCGGCTTCCGAACGGTCGATCGGTGGTGTGGCGATGCGGACGGTGAGCATAAAGACATTGCCCTCGTCGGGATAGTTGGCCATCGAGTAGGCACGCACTGTAGGCTCTTGGTTAGAGCAGTGGAGGTCGAACATACGGTTCTTCTCCCACGCGGGCAGGTACTCGTCGCCTATCAGGCTGCGGTCGAAGTCGTTGTAGTCGATCTCGAACTTGGGTATCTTGATTTGGGCGTAGCTGCCTGGGACGAAGTTCATCTTCTCGCCTTCGGGCAGTTGTACCTTGAACTCTTTGATGAATGTGGCCACATTGCGGTTGGAGATGACTGTGCATTCGTATTCCTTGATGCTCAGTATGCTGGCAGGAACGGCAATGCTCATATCTTCCTTGACCTTGACCTGGCAGCCTAAGCGCCAGCCTTGCTGTATCTCTTTGCGGGTGAAGAAGCCTGTCTCGGTGGGCAGTATGCTTCCGCCGCCTTTCAGCACCTGGCAGCGGCATTGGCCGCAACTGCCTTTGCCACCGCAGGCCGACGGCAGGTGGATGTGCTGCTCGGCAAGGGTGGATATTAGGCTGTTGCCGGTGGGAACGGTGAGTTTCTTGTCGTCGTTGACGGTGATGGTTACGTTGCCTTGCGGCACCAGTTTGGCTCGCAGCACCAACAGCAGCACTACGAGCAGCAGTATTACGGTCAGAAAGACCGCCAAAGCGGATAATATAGTCTGTGTCATAGTTTTATTCCCATAAATGACATAAAGGCGATGCCCATAAGTCCAGTGATAATGAAAGTGATGCCTACACCTTTAAGAGCCGGCGGAATGGCTGAATAGCGCAGGCGTTCGCGTATGGCGGCGATGCCGACGATGGCCAGGAGCCAGCCGATGCCGCTGCCGAGTGCGAAGCAGGTCACCTCGCCGATGCTGGAGTAGCCACGCTGCTGCATAAAGAGCGAGCCGCCAAGGACGGCGCAGTTTACGGCGATGAGCGGCAGGAAGATGCCGAGGGCGTTGTAGAGCGCCGGCGAGTATTTCTCGATGACCATCTCAACAATCTGCACTATTGCTGCAATGACAGCAATGAAGAGTATCAGGCTGAGGAAGCTGAGGTCAACGTCGGCCAGCGAGGGACTAAGCCAAGCCAGAGCGCCGGGCTGCAGCAGATACTTGTCGATAAGGTAGTTGACCGGGACGGTGATGAGCAGCACAAATGTGACTGCCACTCCGAGCCCGAACGATGTCTTCACGGTCTTCGACACGGCAAGGTAGGAACACATTCCGAGGAAGAAGGCGAATATCATATTGTCGATGAAAATCGACTTGACAAATATGTTAAAGTATTCCATTGTTGATGCGTGAATGCGTTAGTGTGTGAATGCGTAAATGCGTTAGTGAGTGAAAGCGTTAGTGTGTCAGGATTTCTCCTGCAGTTCTTTGTTATGGCTGCGCTGTATCCAGATGATGATGCCTACCAGTATCAGCGCCATCGGTGCCATAATGACAAATCCGTTGTTTTCGTAGCCGATGTTGTAGAGTCCGAGCTTTTCGAATATGGGGTATCCCCACAGGGTGCCGCGGCCGAACAACTCGCGCACAAAGCCGAGGATGACGAGGATTACGCCATAACCCAGGCCGTTGCCGATGCCGTCGAGCAGCGAATCCAAAGGTTTGTTGCTCATTGCAAAGGCTTCGAGGCGTCCCATAACGATGCAGTTGGTGATGATAAGTCCCACGTAGACCGACAACTGTTTGCTGACATCGTAGACGAATGCCGTAAGCACTTGGTTGACAAGTATCACCAGTGCCGACACCACTACAAGCTGGACGATGATGCGGATGCGTGGCGGTATGCTCTTGCGCATCAGCGAGATGATAAGGTTGGCGAGAGCAACGACGACAGTGACTGAAATGGCCATAACGACAGCAGGCTTAAGCTGCGCCGTCACTGCCAGGCAGGAGCAGATGCCCAGCACCTGGACGGTAATGGGGTTGTTCTTGCTGAATGGGAGTTTTATCAGGTCTAATTTCTTCATTGTTCGTCCTCCGTCTTTGATTCTGAGAAAGTGATGGTGCGATATTGATTGAAAGCCTTCTCAAGCATTTCCGTTACACCATTGCAGGTCATAGTGCTGCCACTGATGGCGTCTACTTCGTATGTGTTGTTTTTGTCGGCGTTCTTTTTCAATACTATTGGATGTTCGTCCATCTGTTTGCCGATAAAACGATTTGCAAATTTGTCGGTGGCAATTTCAGCACCGAGACCGGGAGTCTCGCCTTGATGGTCGAAGACAGCGCCCAGCACAGTACCATTGTGATCCAGAGCCATATAACCCCAGATGGGTCCCCACAAACCGTTTCCTTTCAGCGAGATGACTATGCCGTTATCGAATGTGTAGTAGGGAATCTCGGTTCCGTCTTCGGCAATAAAAGAAATCTCGCTGTCAATGTTTTTGTCGTAGAGCTCTGCTGCGTTGTCGCGTGTGGCCTCGATGCCTATGGTCTTCAGTATCATTTGCTTGGTCTCTGCATCGCGGTTTTTGTCCTGACGCGGCTTTAGGCTTGTGGCGACGATGGTGAGCACCAGTGCCACCACTGCTGCAAGCCCCAGCGCATAGAGCAGCATATATTTGTTAGAAAACTGTTTCATTATGCGGTCCTCCTTTCTGCTGTGGCCCAGCGTTTCTGGCGTCTCTTGATGTTGCGAGCCACGACGCAATGGTCTATCAGCGGTGAAAAGCAGTTCATCAGCAGTATGGCAAGCATCATCCCTTCGGGGTAGGCGGGGTTGAGCACACGCAGCAATACGGCAAAGGCTCCGATAAGGAAGCCGTAGATCCATTTGCCGCAGTTGGTCTGCGCCGCGGTGACGGGGTCGGTGGCCATAAAGACGCATCCGAAGGCAAAGCCGCCCATCAGGAAGTGATAGTAGAAGGGAACTTGCATATATTCGTTGGCTCCGATGGCGTTGAACAGCAGACCCATAAGTCCTCCGCCCAGCACTACGCTAAGCATTATGCGCCAGCTGGCAATGCCTGTGGCAAGCAGTAACAATGCTCCAAGCAGAATGGCGATGACAGATGTCTCGCAGGTGCTGCCGGGGATGGTGCCAATGAATAAATTGTGAATTGTGAATTGTGAATTGTAAATAGAAGCTCCGCCAGATAGCAGACCAAGAGGGGTAGCACCAGTGACCACATCGCCAGTGAAATGGAACGGTGCTGCCACCCACACGCTGTCGCCCGACATATGGCTTGGATAGCTGAAGAAAAGGAAGGCACGTGCCACCAATGCGGGGTTGAGAAAGTTGTAGCCGCTGCCGCCAAAGACTTCTTTGCCAATGACTACGGCGAAGGCTACGGCCAGCGCCAGCTGCCACAGAGGTACGGTGACGGGAACTATCATCGAGATTATCAGTCCGGTGCCGATGAAGCCTTCACTGACCTCCTCGTGCCTTATTTCGGCAAACAGGAACTCGATGCCAAGACCGACAATATAGCAGACTACGATAATGGGCAGCATACGCAGGAATCCGAACCACCACTGGTGCCAGAAGCCCCAGTCAAGGCCATAGTATGTGGCTGTCTGGTGTCCGATGTTCCACATACCGAACAGCAGGGCGGGCAGCAGGGCTATGACTACGGTGATGATGGTGCGCTTCAGGTCGACAGCATCGCGGATGTGGCTGCCTTTGTAGGCTGCACCGACTTTGCCGCCGGTCACGGTGTTGGGCGTGAAGGCAAACGACTCGAATGCCTCGAATGTCGACGACAGCTTCTCGAAGCGGCCGCCTTTACTGAAGTTGGGCTTTAATTTGTCAAAAAAATCTCTGAGTATCATAGGCCAAGCTCCTTTCTTATCTTTTCAAGGCCGTTGCGGATTATGGCCTGAATTTCAGTCTTTGACGTGTCAGCAAACTCGCAAAGGGCCAGGTCTTCGGGCTCCACTTCGTAGATGCCGAGGTTCTCCATCAGCTCGATGTCGCCCACGATGCAGGCCTTTATCAGCTGCATAGGATAGATGTCGAGCGGTACAAGTTTTTCAAACTCTCCTGTGACAAACAGCGGCCGGTCGCTACCGTGCTTGCAGGTATCGAAATCTAATTTTGAATTTTGAATTTTGAATTTTGAAAGCACACCGCTGAGGAATGTGCGAGAGAGGCTGAATTTGCGGAAGTTGGGGCGCAGCCAACCCATAAAGTCGTAATAGTTGCCTTCGGGAATGACGCTCACCTTGTCGCACTCGGCGCTGATGAAGCCGTCTTTGGCTATTGCCGTGCCGCTCAGTACATTGCCGCTTATGAGGCGGAAGTCGGAAAGCGGTTCGTGCAGCTCTTTGAAGGTGGTTTGTTTTGTCAGTTCTGCGACAGATGCACCTGAAAGTGTCCTGTAGTATTGTGGATTGCCGACAACAGGACCGCACAGTGCCACCATACGTTGCGGACAGTAGTGGCCGGTGTTGAACAACTGGCCGATTGTTGCCACATCCTGAGCGTTGATTGTCCAAACCGTCTCGCCCTTGTTGATTGGGTCAATCCTGGCTATCTGCGTTCCTGTAAGCCCTGCCGGGTGTGGACCTTGGAAGTGATGAATCTCAACGTTCTGCACTTTCTCGAGGAATCCATTGTCTTTGCCGCCTTGCAGCGAGAGGTGGACGGTTCCGGCTATGGTGTGAAGGATGTCGATACCGGCTTGGAAATCCTGTTCGCGTCCGTCAAGCATAAACGGGATGTCGACGGGTAGGGGCGAGGAGTCGAAAGCCGAAATGAATACAGCCTTTGGCTTTGCGTCGGCTTGGGGGATGATGCCGAACGGACGCTGGCGCAGCATTGTCCAGAGTCCGCTCTCAATCATTGTCTTGCGTAGCTTGTCGGCTGTTGATGCAGAGGTGGAAAACTGTATGCTTTTCTGCTCGTTGTCGGCTTCTACGACAACGGACAGCAGGGCTCGCTTGTCGCCGCGGACAACGGCTTTCACCGTCCCACTTACTGGCGATGTGAAGCGTGCGGCGGCGTTGCCTTTGTCCTCAAACAGAGGCGTTCCGGCCAGTACAGGGTCGCCCTCTGCGACAAGCAGCCGCGGCTTGATGCCGACATAGTCGGTCGGCTTCACCGCAAAGCAGCCTGTCAAACGCATATCGGAGACACGCCTTTCGGCGGTCCCCGGTATGCAGATATCTAACCCTTCTTTAATTATTGTTGTATTCAATATATAGAGTTTTATTGTTGTGATAAGGCCTTTTATTTGATGTTCAGTTGCTCAAGGTCCATAGGCTTCAGCATATTCTCGGGTAGAAGTATCTTGTCAAGTTGCTCTTTGGTAAGCAGTTTGTGCTCGAGAACCAGTTCATAGACACCGCGGCCGGTCTCGCTGGCTTCCTTGGCAATCTTGGTGCTCTGCTTGTAGCCTATGATGGGGTTGAGCATAGTGACGATGCCGATGCTGCGTTCCACCAACTGACGGCAGCGCTCCTCGTTGGCACTGATGCCGTCGATGCAAAGGGTGCGCAGGGTGTCAAGACCGTTCTCAAGCAGGTGGATGCTCTCAAACAGTGTGTAGGCGATGACGGGCTCCATCACGTTGAGTTCCAGCTGGCCGTTGTCGCTGGCGAAGGTGATGGTCATATCGTTGCCTATGACTTTGTAGCATACCTGGTTCATCACCTCGGGGATGACGGGGTTGACCTTGCCGGGCATAATCGACGAGCCGGGCTGACGCTCAGGCAGGTGGATTTCATACAAGCCGCAGCGAGGACCGCTGGAGAGAAGACGCAGGTCGTTGCACATCTTGTTGATCTTGATGGCCAGACGCTTCATAGCACTGCTGTACTGAATCATACAGCTGGTGGCGCTGGTGGCCTCTATCAGGTTGTCTGCCAAGCGTATGTTCCATCCGGTCACTTTCTTAAGGGCCTTGATGCAAGCCTCGCTGTATCCAGGTTTCGAGCAGATGCCGGTGCCGATGGCTGTGGCACCCATATTGACCGTAAGGAACTCGCGGGCAGAGAGATTGAGGTTGTTCACCTCGCCGCGCAGCGATGCTGCAAAGCCGCCAAAGGTCTGTCCCAGCGTCATAGGAACGGCATCCTGCAACTGCGTGCGGCCCATCTTCACAACGTGGGCAAACTCGTCCGACTTGCGCTGCAGCGACTTGATCATCAGCTCCAGATGCGGCAGGAAGGCCTCGTGCTCAAGAAACATAGCCAGATGGATGGCACAAGGGTAGGCGTCGTTGGTGCTCTGCGAAGCGTTGACGATGTCGTTGGGCGAGCAGTACTGGTATTCGCCTTTTTTGTGGCCCATACGCTCCAGTGCAAGGTTGGCAATCACCTCATTGGCAGCCATATTGGTGCTGGTGCCGGCACCGCCTTGAATCATATCTATCGGAAACTCCTCGTGGTGGCGGCCGGCAATCAGCTCGTCGCAGGCCCAGATGATGGCTTCGCCCTGTTCGCGGCTTATCATCCCCACCTCAACATTGGCCATTGCCGCTGCCTTTTTGGTCATCGCCATACCTTTTATGAAGTTGGGGAAGCTGCTCAGCAGTCTGCCGCTGATATGAAAGTTTTCCATAGCTCGTGCCGTCTGCACGCCATAATATGCTTCTTCAGGTACTTCGTGGGAGCCAAGAAGATCGCTCTCTGTACGGAATTTATTGTTTTCCATTTTCGTTTCTTTTTGTTTAATTAGTTAGAATATAGTTCTATACAGCAATAGTTGTTCTGTATTTCTATCTGCAAAAATACATATAAAGTTTGAATAAGCAACCTTTTCGATAAAAAAAAATCGATAAAAATATCAAAATATGCTATTCTGTTGTATATCAGTAGTTGATGCGCTGTGTAGTGTTGGAGTGAACTGTTCAATTCACTAAGAAACCCTCGTTCAGTTCCTCCTTCGCAGTTCTGTAGTCAAGGCAGCAAGCGATGCTGCAAGGTTCTCGTTTTTAATCAGCACGTTGTCGGGAAGACGCAATGTGGCAGGCGCAAAATTCCATATTGCTTGCACACCGTTGGAAACCAGAAGGTCGGCAACCTTTTGTGCCTCTGACGACGGCACGGCGATGATGCCAATCTTGATATTGAAGCGCTGCAGGAACGACTCAATCATATCTATCGACATAACGGCTTTGCCCCCAACTTGTTTTGATGTTGGGTTTGCGTCGAATCCGGCAATGATTTCCAGTCCGTAGTTGGTGAAACCGTTGTACTTCATCAGCACTTTTCCAAGGCTGCCTACACCAACCAGCACAGCTTCGTCGTAGTTGTCGTAGCCCAGATGACTCTTGATGTCGTTGTATAGTTGATTGGTCTTGAAGCCCAGTTTTGGGCGTCCCGGAACGCTACTGACGCTGGCAAGGTCTTTGCGGACCTGCACAGGGTTGATTGACAGGCTCTGCGCCAGTACCGCCGACGAAACATACTCCTCGCCGTTCTTCATCATCTCTTCAAGGTAGCAATAGTAGAGCGGCAGGCGTCCAAGTGTCGATTTCAGTAGTATTATTGAATTTTTTTTCAACGGTTTCTAATGTTTAATGTTCTTTATATTGTTTGACGTACATTGTGTGAACCTATAAGGTCGCTCTCTGTTCGAAATTTTGTGTTGACCATTGTCTTAATAATTAGGTAAAAGTTTAATTGTTAGTATGATATAGTCTTTTTGTAGTTGTTTATTCACTTTGCAAAAATACATATAATATTTGTATAATACAATAATAGGTTTGTGAGGTGGAAAAAAAACTGATTAAAGTCTACTTTTAGAATAAAACTGATAAAATGGCATATTTTTTTTGATGAAAAAAAATTTAAAAAAACGAAAAAAACGTCCTCTAATTGCCTGTTCCAACAACCTGATTTCCCTATACCAAATTCTTATCAAAGTTTACTAAAAGTTTTATATAAGTTTTACTAAAGTTTATATAAGTAAAATTTAATAAGACTTAAATAAAAGTTTTATAAAATTATAATATGGTAGAGGTACTGGACGGTGGGGTGTGGCATATTGTCAAAACAAAAAAAGCAGGGGTGAAAGCCCCTGCCTTTTGTCTGTGCAACGGTTATGAGTTTTAGTCGATGTCCTTTATCAGACGGACAGGATAACCTAGAGATCTACTGGTTCTCGTACTTTCCTGAGTACTTCCCTGATATCCACCACCGTTTACGTCATAGTGCATTTTTCTACTATAAACCGAGCCAACAAAGGTGGCTGTCCAATAGTCGATAAAATTTGACGTATTATAATTTGTCCCGTTACGATAGCCTGTCCAAGGAAGGAAAATGGCACCGTTTTCCTCCATTTTGCGCCACTGGGCAATGGTATACGTGTTGGTTGTATAACCGCTACCATAGCCCGCCGTGAAGGAGCAGCCATCAGGTAACGACCAATTGTTGGGCAGAATGACAATACCTGTATGGGTGCCGTCGATGGTCGCAAGTCCATTAGTATTGTTGGCAAAAAGGTAATCGCCTTCGGTGGCGGTGGGCGTGCGCCAACCGTAGTTTACGACATTGCCGCCGTTGGTGATGGCGTTGTAGCCCCAGTCTTCAGTGGCGGCGTCGAGCGACCCAGACAGATAATCAGTAGCGCTTGTGCTTGTACTATTAGGATTGTAGCAGGTCTGTCCGTTGCTGTGGCCACTGGTGCCATAGCCGAAGAGACTGACAGTGGATGAACCGGCGTAGTCGGTGCTGACATTTGCACTCTCGACAACGTCGTACTGATTGGCGGCAAACTTCCAGGTATAGCTGCTCCAGCTGTCGGTTGTGACGGCCTGCAGGTTGCCCTGCGAGATGATGGCCTCCTGAGCGGCTCCGATGTTGAAGGTGAAGCCCACTTTCATAGGCGCATAGCCAATCTGGGCACGTCCGAGTGCGTAATGGGCCTGGCTGCCGACCTGTGTCTTGGTATAGGTCTTGGTGATATTGGCATCGCCGTCCTTTTTAACGGTGACGGAGATGGTGAAGTGGTTGTCGTCGCCTACGGGGAGGACGGGTATCTGCACCTGTGCGGTGGCACCTTGGTCAATCTTGAGTGGCGTAGAGAAGCTCATCGTGACAAAATTATTAGGTCCTTCCGCTGCAGTAATTTCAATCGGGCTGGATAAGTCCAATGTCACATTGTCCCACAGATTGTATTTATCGCTCTCCACCACGATGTCGGTAACATTAACAGCAAAGCCGTAGTTGTTGGTAATCTCGACGGTAACAGCTGCGGTGAGGTGCTTGAATGTAAGTTTGTTGCCACTGGCGGCGTATGCCACCATAGGCGACTGGAGGTTCTGGCGTGTCACACCGCCGTCGTCGCAGGTGGCGTAGTCATAAGAGTCAGGCAGTGTGATTGTATAAACCGAGCCGCTTCTGCTACTGTAAATGTCGGCGGGGTAGACGCCATAGAAGGGTGCACTTAGGGGGCTTCCACTCATATCGACGGTGGTCTGTCCGTCTACACTGACGTCGACGGTGTAGGAGGAACCATTAATAAGTACCTCATCGCCTGCGGCCCAGTAGGTGTGGTTGCCATCTATGGCCATCTTTGTGCCGTTGTGCATACCTTCAGCCTCGATGATAAGAACGTTGCTGTTCTCTTTCTGGCAGGCTGCGAGAGTCATCACAGCCATTGCTATTGCTAAAAGTCTCTTAGTAGTCTTCATTCTGCTTGTTCCTTTCTTTTAGTGATTAGTCCCAGAAATGGTTGCTGCCAGTTGTCCAGCTGTTTGCTGTCTCATAATCTTCCATTTGCTCGGCTTCGTTGTTCTCCCAGAACATCAGCGCGCTGAATGGACCGCTGCCTGCGAAACCTTGTTCCACTTTGAAGCTTACCGCAGTCAGCTGCGGAGCCTCATAGGTCTGTTTTCCGTTTTTTTCTTTCATTTTAGTCGTTTTTGGTGGTTAATAATATTAATGATATAGACATAATAAAAAAGCCGCGCTGCTGCCCTTCGGCAGCACGCGGCATTGCGTTCCGGTAGATATGTTATTGTTATTCCCCTCTAAATGTCGTTTTCTGGGGGGGTGATAATCAGCGAGTTATGTGTTAAATATTTGGTCATAGGGACGATGTGGTTTACAAGAATGCCTGAAATACGCCTTTGGCGTTGAACTCCAGCTTGCTGCCGTCGGTGAGTTGCACCTGGTAGCGCTTGGTGGTGCGGGTGGCCCAGACAATCTGGCGGCCCTCATAGTACTTGTCAAGATGGTTGAGCAGCGCCTTGGGGAAAAGGCTCGACGGCACACCGCCGTAGCTCTTGACTTCAATCCACTGGCCGCCGGCGTTGAACTTCATAGTCGAGCCGTCCTCTACCGAGGCTTTGTATTCCACCTTGCGCCCCTGCTTGTTGCGCCAGGCGTCGACTATGGGAGCGCCGTTCCAGGTGGTGCGTATGGTGGTGCGAGCCTGCGCCGGCAGCTGGGTACTCTTGATTTGTGTTATCTGTGCCGATGCGTCGGAAATTGAAAATTGAAAATTGAAAATTGAAACAAGAGCCGTAACAAGCAATATTTTAACTGTCTTTTTCATTTTGATTTATTTGTTGATATGTTGATATGTTGATATGTTGATGTGTTGATACGTTGATATGTTGAAATGTTGAAATGTTGAAATGTATTGTCCTCTAACTTCCCTTTAACTTCCCTTAACTCCCCCGGTTAACTCCTATATTCCAGCCTTTCCGCTCTCTGCTCTCCGCTTTCCGCTTTCCGCTTTCCGCTTTCCGCTTCAAAAGCGATGTGTCCGTTGACGAAAGTCATCTCCACGCGGCTATGGAAGGTCTGGCCCTCTATGGGCGACCAGCTGCATTTGTAGAGGAGCGATTCCTTGGTCACTTTGTTTTCGACGTTGGGCCTTACCAGTACCAAGTCGGCCTTGTAGCCCTCGCGGATGAAGCCTCTCTTTTCGATGCCGAACAGGGTGGCCGGATTGTGGCACATCAGGCGTACCAGCAGCGGAAGCCAGGTGTTGCGGAACTCCAATTGCTCCTGTTCGTTATAGCTGTTGTTCATCAGCGGCTCAAGCATCATTGTCAGCGAGTGCTGTATGGAGGGTATGCCGCCCGGAGCGTCGAAGTAGCGCTGCTGCTTGCTCGCCAGCGTATGCGGCGCGTGGTCGGTGGCTATGGTGTCAATCAGTCCGTCATAGAGTGCCACCCACAGCGCCACGCGGTCTTCGTTGCGCTTGATGGCGGGGTTGCACTTGATGAGGTTGCCCAGCTCTGCGTAGTCGCGGTCGTCGAACCACAGGTGGTTCGGTGTCACCTCGGCGGTGACGCGCTTCTGGTCCAAGGGCAGGTTGCTCAGCAGGTTGAGCTCGGTGGCGGTGCTGATGTGGGCAATGTGCAGACGTGTATTGAAGCGGCGAGCCCTCTCAATGGCCTTGTAGGTGCTCACATAGCAGGCCTCGGTGGTGCGTATCTGGGGGTGAAGGGCAGCGGTTTCGCGCTCGGTGCCGGCGCATTCCAGCTTGAAATTGCGCAGGTTGGCCTGCACGATGTCCTCTTCTTCGCAGTGGGCCACAATGAGCTTCTTGGCTTTCGAGAACAGCAGGTCGAGCGCCTGCGGGTTGTTGACCAGCATATCGCCCGTGCTGCTGCCGAGGAAAAGCTTTATGGCCGCATACTTGGTCGGGTCGGCCTCGAGTATGTCGTTGATATTGTTGTTGGTAGCGCCGAGCATAAAGCCGTAGTTGGCCACGCTCTTTTCTGCTGCCAGCGCCACCTTTTCTTCCAGCAGCTCCATCGTTGTCGTCTGCGGCTTGGTGTTGGGCATATCAATGAACGAAGTCACGCCTCCGGCCACAGCAGCACGGCTCTCTGTTGCGATGTCGGCCTTCTCGGTCAGCCCCGGCTCGCGGAAATGCACGTGAGTATCAATGACACCAGGAATGAGTATCATCCCTGAAGCATCGATTGAATTATGAATTGTGAATTGTGAATTGTGAAGGGAGTCAGGGAACGCGATGCGGCCGTCTATGATATAGACATCGCCTTCACGAATAGTACCCTCGTTAACAATGGTCGCATTATGAATAAGATAGTTTTTCATAATTCAACTGTCTCCGTTCAGAACTTGTTTTTGTCTGCCCAGCGGCGGCCGGCCTCGTAAGCCTCGGCCGAGGTGGTGTAGATGTTCTTGACGACAAACTGGCCGGTATGGTCGATGCAGCCCCAGCGTCCGTCCATCTTGGCGGGAGCGGCACGGTTGTTCCAAGTCTTGATGAAGAGCTTGGCGTCCTCGAAGGTGGGCTGTATCACCCACTGGCCCTTGAAGTTGACATATCCCCAGTAGCCTGTCTCGTGGTTGCGGATGGGGTAGAGCCAGTGCCCCAGCTCCTGGTCGTTGTCCCATTCAAAGCCCGCTTGCCAGGCCTCGCTCGAGAGGGTGAAGACAATCTGCGACAGCAGTTCGCCGTTGTCGTCTATGCTGGCCCAGCGTCCGTCGAGCTTGCAGGTGGCAAACTCGCCGGTGTCGTTGGTGAAGCGTGTGGCACCCTCATAGATGGGGCTGATGGTCCACTCGCCCTCATAGTCTACCCAGCCGTATTTGCCTGTGGCGATGTCGGTTACCGGCAGGCGCCAGCCCTTGATGTCGCGTCCGTGCTCCTTCTGGCTCAGCGCATAGTCGGCATCCTCGCGGGTGTAGAAGATGCAGCGCGAAACGGTGTTGCCGTTGCGGTCTATCGAGCCCCAGCGCCCGTCGCGTTTCACCTGCGCATAGATATAGTTGTGGTCCTCGCCGAAGTAGTCGTAGTCCTCATATTCGGCATCTATCACCCAGCGACCCAGATAGTTGACATACCCCCAGCGGCCGCTCTCCTTGTCGCGGGTGGGATAGCGCCACGTGTCGTAGTGGCGGCCGTGGATCCACTGCTTGCCGGCCAGGTCTGCGTGCGCCTGCTCCATAAAGGTGGGGGCGATGACCATCACGCCCTTGCGGTCAATGCAACCCCAACGGCCAGCCGTCTTGACGGCAGCGAAGCTCATAGGCTCGTCGCCCGTGAACAGCGTGGCACCGTCGTAGGTGGGCTCGAACTTCCAGTTGCCGTAGTAGTCCACATATCCCCATTTGCCGTCGGCGGGGTTCTGCGCCGGATAGAGCCACTTGCCGGGCTCGTCGCCCTTCTCCCACTCGCGGCCTGCGGCCTCGGCCTCGGCACTGGTGTGGAAAATGTTGCGCACAATCATCTTGCCGCGCACATCGATGCAGCCCCAGAAACGGTCCAGTTTCACGACGGCATAGCGCTTGAAATGGCCCTGAAATTCGAATGCATATTGGAATTGAGGCGCAATTTGCCATCCGCCATCGCTATTCTTATAGCCGTACAATTTGTTGCTTGTGTTCATCTCAAGCTTCTGGGCGTCAGCGTTTAAGGCAACTAACATAGCCGCTGTCAGCAGCAAAAGGAGTCTTTTCATATCGACTTTTTATATTATACAAACAAAATGCAAAAATACTAAAAAAACGCAATGCGGCAAAAAAAAATTCGGTCCGCCACCCGATTTCCGCCCTACCAACACTGGTCGTTGTACAATATATGTACAATAGTTGTACAATACTTGTACAATTGGTAAACGTACAAATATTGTACAAGTATTGTACATATATTGTACAACGACCGGAGTTGGCCCCTTGAATGACTGGAAATGAGGCGGTTATAAAACGAGGTTAAATATGGGGCGTTTTTGTATTAAATAACTGAAAGTATGAATGTTATGCGTTAAAAGGGCTTGGAGTGGACGTCTTGAGGGCAGTTTTCGTGGTGGGCGAGACGCCCACGGAAGTTGAACACGAATTGCCAGAAATTATCCGCAAATTATCCCAAAAATATTTTTTGTTTGTTTTTTTGGGGCTTCCCTGTCTTTTGCTTTTGCCAATAGGATGGATAGCGTCCTGCGCCCGTTGAGCGGCGACGCTTTCGGCGCTTGGAGCACAGATGCTTTCGGGCAATTGACGGTGATTATTTTTCATATTTATTTTGCCGATTCGGTTATTTGTCGTATCTTTGCATTTTACAAGTAATGTTAAAAATAATTTAATATCATTGATATGCAAAGAGATACACAGATTTTTGACCTCATCCAGAAAGAGCGTGAGCGTCAGACCAAAGGCATCGAACTGATTGCCTCTGAGAACTTCGTCAGCGACCAGGTTATGGAGGCTATGGGCTCCGTTATGACCAACAAATATGCTGAAGGCTATCCCGGCAAGCGCTACTACGGCGGCTGCCAGGTGGTCGACCAGAGCGAGACCATCGCCATCGAGCGTGCAAAGCAGCTCTACGGTGCTTGCTGGGCCAACGTGCAGCCCCACAGCGGTGCACAGGCCAATATGGCAGTCTTCCTGGCCTGCCTCAACAGCGGCGACACCTTTATGGGTATGGACCTGAACCACGGCGGCCACCTTTCGCACGGCAGCCCCGTCAACTTCTCGGGTATCAACTACAAAGTGGTTGGCTATCAGGTGAAGGAAGAGACCGGCACGGTCGACTATGACGATATGGAGAAGAAGGCCCTCGAGCACCATCCGAAGCTGATCATCGGTGGCGGTTCGGCTTACAGCCGCGACTGGGATTGGGAGCGTATGCGTGCCATCGCCGACAAGATTGGCGCCATCCTGATGGGCGACATCAGCCACCCCAGCGGCCTCATCGCTAAGGGCTATCTGAAGAACGCCGTCAAGTATTGCCACATCGTCACCACCACTACCCACAAGACCCTCCGCGGACCTCGCGGCGGTATGATTCTGATGGGTCAGGACTTCGACAATCCTTGGGGCAAGACCACCCCGAAGGGTGAAATCAAGAAGATGAGCGCCCTGCTTGACAGCGCTGTGTTCCCCGGCACCCAGGGCGGTCCGCTTGAGCACGTCATCGCTGCCAAGGCTGTTGCTTTCGGCGAGGCTTTGACCGACAGCTACGACCAGTACATCCAGCAGGTGATGAAGAACGCCAAGGTTATGAGCGAGGCCTTTATGAACAAGGGCTACAAGGTCATCAGCGGCGGTACCGACAACCACTTGATGCTCATCGACCTCCGCACCAAGTTCCCCGAACTGACCGGTAAAGAGGCTGAGAACGCACTTGTTGCCGCCGACATCACCGTCAACAAGAATATGGTTCCCTTCGACAGCCGCAGCGCCTTCAAGACCAGCGGTCTGCGTGTCGGAACTCCCGCCATCACCACCCGTGGCCTGAAAGAGGGCGATATGCAGGTGATTGTGGATATGATCGACACCGTTCTCTGCAACCCGACCGACGAGGCCGTTCGCGCCAAAATCACCGGCCAGGTCAACGAGATGATGCAGAACCGTCCGCTCTTCGCTTGGTAAGAGCCTGAGGTTCGTCAATTCAAAAAGGGAGTTAAGTGATGTTTCGCTTAACTCCCTTTTTTGTATGCTTTGATATGGAATGTATATGTATTTATTGTCGAGTGCACCTCATAACGTTAGCCTGCCGTAACAAAGAAATAATTGGTACTGTGGTCTTCTTGCAATAGGGCAGTTGTCCCTCATTGATAGTGCTTTCAAACCTTGTATGTGGTTTGTGAGTAAAATAAAAAAGGCTTCATTCGAAGCCTTTTTTTGGTGGTCTGTTACAGATTCGAACTGTAGACCTCTTCCGTGTGAAGGAAGCGCTCTGAACCAACTGAGCTAACAGACCGTTTTGGCTCTCTTTTCCTCTCGAAAGCGGGTGCAAAAGTACAACTTTTTTTTCATTCTGCGACAAAAATCGGAAAAAAACATTCTGCGTTTTCGCTATGCATTCTATAGAGTGTTGTGGATTAGCTGATTGTGTGTTATCGCCGTGCGTGGCTTTCACCTTCGATTGGGAGGGTCTTCCGAGGTTTTTCAAAAAAAAATTTACTCTTTATGTAAGAAAATCGACTTTTATTCGTCATATATGTGTAAAAGTCGACAATGGATCACCAGACATTCAAACATAGTATAATCCCAATGCAAAGCGCAATGCAGCTTCTGGCTGAGCGGATGCTCGGCGATGTTGCTGACGCCGAGGATGTTGTGCAGGATGTGTTTGTGGCGCTTTGGAGCCGCCGCGACGACCTTGACCGGGTTGTCAGACTGGAGTCCTATTGTATGCAGATGGTGCGGTTGCGCTGCATCGACCTCATTCGCAAGCGCAATCGTGAGGCACTGCACAACGAGCAGATTGCATATCTCTCCGATACCGAAGTCTTTGCAGAAGTGGAGGAGGTGCAGGACCGCTCGGCTTTGCTCGGCCGTCTGCTCGCCGAACTGCCGGAAAAACAGCGCAAGGCGGTGACGATGAAATATATAGACGAATGCACCACGCAGCAGATGGAGCAAGCCTTGCAGATGAGTAGCAGCAATGTCTACACCACCTTGTCGCGCGCCCTACAAACACTTAAAGACAAACTTAATAACCTGAAGATATGAACAATAAACCTGATATCAACGATCTTTTTGAGGCTGCACGCCGCGTGGAGACTGACCGCAAACGGCAGCAGAAACTGAGCGATATGATTGACCGGATGGCCGCAGCCGAAACGCAGCGTCGCCGCCGTCCGCTGTGGGTCTATTCGAGTGTGGCGGCAAGTGTGCTGCTGCTTTTTACTTTTGGTCTGCACATCCTGTTCGGCGATGTGGCGGGGCCGAAGGACGGTCCGGTTCTTGCCGAGAAGCAACCTGTGCAGCCCAGCGTTGTATCCGACACGGTGTCTGCCGACAGCCAAGCTGCAGCTGAGGTGACTCCGGCATACTTTGCTCCTAAAAATAATGATGTTCTTGTCGAAAACGCTGTTCCGTCGCAGCCTGTAGAGCAGCCTTCAGAAATCCAGATCGAGCCTGAACCGCTGCCTTCATCGCGGCCGGAAGAGTCGCTCTTGGCAGAGGCTACACACACTGTGCAACCCGACACGCCGCAGGTAGCGGCAGCGCAACATCGAGTGTTTGAGCGTACTTCGTCGCGTCTCGTGTGCGGTTCGGGCTGCAAACCTGAACAACGTCAGGACCCTGTCGCCAACACGCCGCAAGTGGCATTTGTCAACAACGCTGGAAACAGCACCGATTTCGAGGTCGGCAGTATCTCATTCTGATGCAGGTGTTTAATCTTTTTTTTTGAGGAAAACTGTAAGAAACCGAAACATCGTTCGTCATATAGGTGAATGAACATTCAGAAAAGATTATAATCTTTGAACCTTAACCTTTTATCTTTAACTTTAAAATTAATCAAAATGAAAAAAATAGCAATCTTTACCGCTTTTCTTCTCACAAGTATCACGATGCTCTGCGCGCAGGATGAATACCGCGTAAGCCAGCCTTTGTCCGACAGCATCGACTGGGTGGTCATCGAAGACGGATGGCAGGTCCGCATACGCCACGGCGAAAAGTCTTCATTGACCATAGTCACCCCGTGCGGCACATTCTTCGAAGAGGACAATGAACCGCAGATAAGTACCGTTGTCGGTGACAAACTGACCCTGCATTCAAACAAGTCTATGCCGCGCAGCACCGTGGTGGAAATCACGCTGAAGCACAAGCTTCACAATCTCAAGGTCGAAAAAGGCGCTACGGTGCAGACCGAAGACTTGATGTTCTATGGCTCGTTTGCCGACGTGGACATCAGCGAAGGCGCTATGGTGACAGGCAAGTCGTGGAAAGGAGAAAAAGGTCTTGATGTCACTGTCGACCAGAACGCTACGCTGCGACTCGACACGCTTCAGGCTGAAAACAAGTTGACACTGTTGCGTGAACCGAAGGCCCGTGTCGATTGCCCGACGCTGATAAGCGCCGACACCAAGGTCAAGAGCGATGTCAAGAGCTACGGCTCGCTCTATCAGACCGACCCCGCCCGCAACCTGACGGTCAAGAATGTCAAGCGCAGATTTGCTAAATCTGTTGAGGGAATTTCTTTCAGTGTCGGCCTTTCGGCTCCCACTCCGCTCTATATGAACAACAAAAGCGGGTCGCCCTACAACCGTGGCGAGAGCTATCGCATACATCTCCAGTGGGGGTTGAACAAAGCAATACCTGTCGGACCCCTGTCGTTCGATCCGCGTGTTATCGGTGAATTTGGTTGGAGCCGCCTGCTCAACAGCGTCTCGTACAACGGCAATGCCCTTGTGCTCAGTACTCCGACCAGCGGCGAGATTCCGCAGCAGCATCTCTATACCGAGAGCGTCGGCCTGCGTTTGGGAATGGGCTATTCGTTCGGCCAAAAGAACAAAGACAATGGAGAAAAACTCTTCAAACTCGGTTTCGGACTCGACGCATTGTACAACTTCAACGGTCGCCTTGTTACACGCACTATGGGCAGCGACAACCGCTGGGACCGCACCCGCGAGAAAATTGATGTTATGAATCCCTGGCAGCTCCGTGCCTTTGTCAATATCGGAGGCGGCCCACTCACAAGGGCGTCGTTGGGACTCTCATACGACCTGCTGCCGACCTTCCGCAGCGGCACCGATGCCGACAAGATCCGCACCTTTGGCATTACGCTAAGCTTCTGACGGCCTCTTCGTAATTGCGCAGGCTTGTAGTTTTCATCAGCCGCTTGTAGACTTTCTTGTCTATGAGCGGCTTTTGGTATTCCCAGAAGGCCTGCATCCGCGCCAGTATCTGCTGGTCGCCCTGCAGCGTCTGCAGTGCCGCGTCGTACAGGCGGCGGTGCATCTCGAGGCTTGCCGCCAGTCGCTCGGAATTGTCGAGTGGCCGTCCGTCACGCCATTCCCGCGCCAGCGTAGGCCGCGCCAGCAGGCCGCGACCAATCATTATGCCGCTGAGGTCGGGGAACAGGCGTACGATTTCGTCAATGTCTTCCAGCGATGCGATGTCGCCGTTATATACCACTGGGTGGTGCGAAGCCTCTTTCAGCCTGCGGAAGGCCTCGCAGTCGGGCAGGCCTTTGTATTGCTGCACCCCCAGCCGCGGATGGATGGCTATGTGTTCCAGCTTAAAATGGTTGAGGATCTCTATCGCCGCCAGCCCTTCGCTGGTGTCGGTCAGCCCCAAGCGCATCTTCACGCTGACCTTTAGCCTTGTGCGCCGTTGAAGCTTTTGCATCATCCGTTCTATGCGGTCGGGATGCGTCAGCGCCGCTGCACCTCGTCCGCGTCCTGTCTGCAACGGGAAAGGACAGCCCAGGTTGAGGTCGACACGGTTGTAGCCGGCCTGCTCTACGATGTCGAGCAATGGCGCCAGCTCGTCGGTATCGGCAGCAATGACTTGCGGCACAAGGTCCAAGCCCTCGTTGTTCTCAGGCGCGATGTCCCTTAGGTCCTTGTTCCTCACTTTGCCGCCGTCGCAGCGCAGAAAGGGTGAGAGGTATGTGTCGATGCCACCGGCAACCCTGTTGTGGATGCTGCGGTAGAGGTGGTCGGTATAGCCTTGCAAAGGTGCAAAATAGAGCTTCATTTTTCCTGTTTCTTGGTTTGTTTCTGGCAAATTTTAGTGCCGGGATAATACTATAACGTAAAAAATGTTGGAATGTTTTATACTGCTCAATATCTTGAAACAAAGCATTATATGTGGTATTGGGCTTTTGGGGTTGTCAAAAATCGCATCTTTTTTTTGCCAGTTTGAAAAATCTTTGTACTTTTGCACTCGCTTTTGGCAAGAAAATGATCTGTTAGCTCAGTTGGTTTAGAGCGCTTGCTTGACAGGCAAGAGGTCAACAGTTCAAATCTGTTACAGATCACGATGACCACCTCCTCGAGGTGGTTTTTCTTTTGTATATCATTGCGTACTGCCAGTGATTACCAACGTTGATGTGGGTGCCGGGCATTTGACTGTATTCCTTGATGGCCTTCTGCCAGGATTTCAACTTTGTGCCGAAAACCATATAATATTCAAGATCCACAGTGTAAGTCTTATCGTGAGCGTTGACAGCTATATAGCCTTCTCTGAGTACATACAATTCCACATCTCTGACATATCGCCACTCGATGTCCACGTGGTCAAGCCTCTCGGTTTTCTTGCCATATTCAAAAACCCTTACGTGGTCGAGGCCGATGCCCTTTTCGGTCAGCGTAATGCAGTCGTTGCGGTGCCTGAACGCGGCGTAAGCCAACAACAGCATTAGCACACTGGCCACCACGCATAGGATGCTTGGGCCAAGGACCAACCAAATAAAAATAATAAGTGCACCGGTAATTGCGATGTTCACCCAGCATATGGGACGGGCCCTGTAGACCAATGGCTCCAGGTGCTTTTGTGCCGTTTTTTTCTTTTGCTTCTTTTTCATTCTACCAGTTTGAATCGCATACGCCACGTGCAGGTTTCCTCGTTCCAGTCGTGGCTGATAATCTTGAATTGGCCTATCTCGGCAGTGTTGGCGACGTGAGTGCCAACGCAGGCGCATAGGTCGTAGTCGCCGATGCGTACCAGACGCAGTGTCTCGCTGGCGTCGTCGGGCAGCTTGCCGAGGTCCACTTCGGGCGGCACCTCGTCGCGGCGCACAAACTCATACGTGACATCCAGATGACGCTGTATCACCTCGTTGACGCGGCGCTCAATTTCCTGCACCTGATCCTCGGTGGGGCAGGCCGCCAGTTGGTAGTCGCACTTGCTCTTCTTGCGCTCGATATGTGCGTTCCTCGACCGCGGGCAGCCGAACAACCGCACCATCGTCTGGTTCAAAATATGCTCAGCCGTGTGCATCGGCGGGTACTCCTGCTTGTTGTGCTCGTTTAAAACTGGTTCTTGTTCCATATTGTGTTTAGTTGTTGTTCATTAGATTTTGCTGCAAAATATAGTAGGCACTGATTCATATTCTCTCAATGATATTCCTGTAGCCGATTTCGTGGAGGAACTCGAAGGCGCCTTCAAAGAGGTCGAGGTCTGACGGCTGGTGGGCGTCGGTGCTGACGATGACGGGTATGCCGAGGGTGTTCATATACTTAATCGTCTCGCGGCCAGGGTAGTAGTCTGTGTGGCGGCCTTTATAGATGCCTCGCGTGTTGATTTCGCAGATGCATCCGGTCTCCTTGATCAGCTGCAGGGTCTCGTACATCAGGTCGCGGAACCAGCGGTCGTCGTACTTGAAATAGCGTCCCTTGTTGTGCATCACTATCTTGTCGGGGTGGCCGACGATGGTAGGACGGTTGCGCTCGATCATAGCGTTCTGCTGGTAGAAATAAGCCCTGACTCCGGCGCGTATGTCGTCGCTGAAGATGTGGTGCAGCCCATTGTCGTAAGTCTCCTGGCGCGGGCCGTCGATAAACCAGATGTGGTACGGTATCTGCTTGCGCTCGTCGCCGACGGCGGTGGCGTTCAGATGCCTCAGCGTCTCGGTGTCGGCAGGGTTGGGGATAAGGTGTACGCTGCCGATGGTGTATTCCAGACCGCCTTTGTCGACGAGCGGCGCAAAGTCCTCCTGCAGGCCTGGGATGTAGTCGATTTCTAATCCCAGTCGGATGTCGATGCGACCGGCATATTCGGCTTTAAGGGCGCGCACCTCGTCGCAGTAGGTTGTGTATTCCTCCTCTTTGATGGCGAACGTGCTGGGGAAGGGAACCGGCGAATGACCCGAAAAGCCAAGCGCCGTGAAACCTTTGGACAGGGCATACTCCACATATTCGCGCAGCTGGCCCTTGCCGTCGCAGTAGTGGCTGTGTGTGTGATAGTTAGAAATCATATTGCATTGTTAGTGACAGTCTTAGGTTGCTTGTCGGAGTGGCATAGCCGGCGCGTGTGTATTCCGCTTCGGCGGTGAAAAAGAGCCCTTTGCCGGTGGTGTAGGTCAGGCGCGGCTGGATGCGCCACAGGTATTCGATGTCGTGGCCGCGGCCAAAGCAGTAGGCAAAATTGGTGTTGCCGTAGTCGAGGTTCTTGGCAAAGCCGAGGAAGAGACCTGGACGCCAGTGGCCTTTGTTGCGCGAAAGGTCGAGCCACACGGTGTTGAAATGCCAGTCGCTGAATGTCGTGTCGGCAAGCATCAGGTAGCCGCCCAACGAGCAGCCTTCGTAGAGGCTGTTGTTGAGCAGGGTCTGTGCCTTGATGTCGAGCTGTCCGACTCTTGCCTTGCCGAAGAAGGTGTAGCTCAGCGACGAGTGCAGGCGCCTTTCGGCATCGGGCACAATGGGCTGTATGGTCTTGAGGTTGGCGGCACCGCCAAGCAGCAGGTGGGGCTTGGCGTAGAGCAGCCGCAGGTTCAGTTCGGGCATCAGCGAATGGCGTGCATACAGCGTACTTGTCGACTGGGTTCCGTTGAGCAGACCCTGGCTGGCGTTGTCGAGCTGCCACATCGCCGTCGCCGCGACCTCGAAGGGGCCTATCGGCAGACGGTAGCGCACTTGGTTGTAGCGGGCGTAGCAGTGGAACGGCGAGCCCATATTGAGCGGGTTGGTCATCGGCATAATCTCCGGAATGACCATAGCATACCAATACTGTCCGGCCAGCAGCGCACCGCGGCGCTCCCAGTCGAGGCTGATGTAGGCGTGGCGCAGACGCAGGTCGTTGTTGCTGGCATTTGTGCTGCCTGTAAAGTCGCCCTCGATATACGCCTCCGTGTGGGCGCCAAGCACATCCGGACCTGTGACGCGCAGGTTGAGTCTCGTGGTGATGGTCATCATATTGGCCTGCCACCCCTCGTTGAGGTCGTTGCCGTTGGCGTCGAGGGCTACAGGCTTGGGGTAGAAGAGCATCATATCCTCGCGGCCGCCCACCACCTCGCGGCTGTCGGCATAGAAGTGCGGATTGACAAAGCCGTGGAAATCAAAGCGGAACTTCTTGGCTGCGGTGTCGTTCTGGGCGCTGACGGCCGTGGCCAGCATCAAAATCGCCGTTAAAATCGCTGTTTTTTTCATTGTTGGTCTGTTGTTTGATTGTTGGTGGTTTATAGGTGGCTGCTCCCTACCAACTCCGGTCGTTGTACAATATATGTACAATACTTGTACAATATTTGTACGTTTACAATTGTACATATATTGTACAAGTATTGTACATATATTGTACAACGACCGGAGTTGGTAGGGACCGTTACCGGTGGAAAACGGGTGTCGTTACTTCTTGCTGCCGCCGGCAAGTGCAAGGATGAGCCCCAGTGCAACGCCGAGCAGAGCGGCAAAGAGCACCTGGAAGGTCGGGGGCAGGATGAACGTTATGGTGTGGGCCGGGAACCAGAAGAGGGGTATGGTCTTCTTAATCACGAAGTTCCACTGCACATCCCAGTTGACCTTGGTGGCGAAAATCTCGCGCATCTTCATCGGGCGCAGCAGTCCGCGCACGGTGCCTCCGTTGTCGAGGATGTGGATGTCGGTGCACTTGTGGAAGGTCATCATCACCGGAGCGAAGATGCTGTTCATCAGTACGCTGACGGCGAAGGCGATGCCCAGCTTGCCCCAGGTGAGCTCGGGAGCGGCGAAGATGTCTCTAAGCACCTGCGGGTCGCATCCGGCGACGCTGGCCAGGAAGACGGGTGTGCCGCTCTTGAAGATGACCATCGCCATAGCGATGCACATTCCGAGGAAGCCCCATACCATCATACGCGGTACGATGCCGAAACCGGGCTCGTTGTATACGCCTTTGCGTATGCGCAGAGCCAGCATCTCGCCCAAGGTGGCGAGTATGGCGAACTTGAAGAAAGCCATAATGTAGGGGTGGTTTGTCGTGGTGTCGTTGAACCACGCAAAGAAGCCTGTGGCGGGGATAAAGAAGGGCGTCAGCACTGCGACGACGCACAAAATGAGAATCCAGTCTTGTTTCTTCATTGGTTTTAATTGTATGTTAATAAATATTTTGTGTGCTGATACAAAGGGCGTTTGATTGTGCAAAGATAGCAATTTTTAGTCAGATTTATTAAAAATTCTAAAAAAAGTCGTATTTTTGCACTCCGAAAAGTTGTAGAGGTTAGAATGGTTCGCTTCGCTGAAAAGGTTACGGAACCTTTTGACCCTTTAATCTTTTCCAACCCTTTAAACCCTCCAGCCCTTTAAAACCCTCCAACCATTTAAAACCCTTTCAACCCTTTAAACCTTTTCAACCCTTTAAACCCTCCAACCCTTTAAAACCCTTTCAACCCTTCAAACCCTCATACTATGTCCTCGTTGCCACCTCTGTTCCTCGACCTTGCCATCATCCTTGTCACGGCTGGCGTTATCACTGTTGTCTTCAAATGGCTGAAGCAGCCTCTTGTGCTGGGCTACATCGTTGCCGGTTTCTTCATAGGGCCTTATTTCCCGTGGTTTCCGGCCGTGAAGGATGCCACCGACGTGCACGTGTGGAGCGACATCGGAATCGTGTTCCTGATGTTCGCCTTGGGCTTGGAATTCAGCATCAAGAAGTTGAAGAAGGTGGGGGCGACGGGTGCCATCACAGCGCTTACCGAACTGGCTATTATGTTCTTGCTGGGCTCGAGCGTGGGGCGTCTGCTGGGGTGGCAGTCGATGGATTGCATTTTTCTGGGCTGTATGCTCTCGATATCGTCGACGTCGATTATCATCAAGTCGTTCGAGGACTTGCGCCTCAAGCAGCAGAAGTTCACCTCGTCGGTCACGGCGGTGCTTATTGTCGAGGATTTGATAGCCGTCCTGTTGCTGGTGATACTGTCGACGGTGTCGGTCAGCCGCAATTTCGACGGCGGCGAGCTGGTGATGAGTTTCGTCAAGCTTATCTTCTTCCTCATAGTGTGGTTCACGTTCGGCATCTTCCTGATTCCTACCTTTCTGCGCTGGATGCGGCGCTATATGACTGAGGAGACGCTGTGCATCGTTGCCGTGGGCCTGTGCTTCGGTATGGTGGTGCTGGCCTCCTACGCGGGCTTCTCGACGGCGCTGGGAGCCTTTGTGATGGGCGCTATACTTGCCGAGACCATCGAGGCCGATGTCATCCACCGCATCATTACGCCGATAAAGAATCTCTTTTGTGCCGTGTTCTTCGTGTCGGTGGGTATGCTTGTCGACCCACATATCCTTGTGAAATACATCGTTCCGATACTTGTCATAGCGGCGACGGTTATCTTCTTCAAGTCGTCGGCAGCGACGCTGGGCTTCGTTCTGTCGGGCAAGAGCTTGAAGACGTCGGTCCAGTCGGGCTTCTGCTTCTGCCAGATAGGTGAGTTCTCGTTTATCATTGCCGGCCTGGGACTTTCGTTCGGCGTCATCAATCCCGACCTTTACCCCATCATTGTCTCGGTGTCTATTGTCACCACCTTCGTCACTCCCTATATGATCAAAGGCGCGCTGCCGTTCTACAACAGGGTCGAGCCGCGGCTGCCGCAAAGGGTCAAGGATGCCCTTGAGCGCTATAGCAATTCGGCCAAGCAGACCAACAAGTCGGGCTCGGTGCGGGGCTTCCTCAAGAAGCAGTTTTCGTCCATATTGCTCTACGGCGTTATCAATGTGGCCATCTGCCTGTTGTCGTTCTCGTTGCTGAAGCCGTTTATGAACAGCGTCTTTGTCAACTCGGAGGGCGACCCGTCGTTGTGGGGCAACCTGATAGGAATGACGGCGACGCTGCTGTGCATACTGCCTTTTGTGTGGGCGTTGGCGGTGCGCAACGTCAACCGTGCGAAGATAAAGGAGTTGCTTGACTCGAGCGACTACAGCCAGGCCATAGTCATACCGGTGCTGCTGCTGCGCTACTTCCTTGCGCTCTTCTTCATTGGCCTTGTCATTGGCCGCTACATCCACCTTGCCGTGGGTTTTCTTATCATTCTGGCCGTGTTCATAGTGCTGATGATGCTGTTCTCCAAGCGTGTCATCAGTTTCTACCAGCGCATCGAGAACCAGTTTGTGTCCAACTTCAATTCGCGTCAGGCGCAGCAGTCGTTCAAGATACCCACGCTGCTCGAGAACAACTTCTACCTTGAACGCATCCCCGTCACGCAGTATTCACCCTTTGCAGGCCGCCGCCTGATGGACACCAATTTCCGTGAGGATTACGGCATCAACGTAGTGTCGATTGAGCGTGCGGGCCAAATATACGACTTGCCGCAGAAGGAGATGCTTGTCCTGCCCGGCGACCGCCTGTCGGTGATGGGCAGCGAGGACCAGATTGCGCACCTGCGCTCGGTGCTCGACGTCGAGCCCGATATGCTGATACACGACCACAGCGACAACGAACTGAACATTTACCGATTGACGGTGCACGACAACAACCCGTTTATAGGGCAGACTATCTCAGAGTCGCAGTTCTCGCAGCACTACCACGCAATGATTATCGCCATTGAACGCGAAGGGGAGCAGATACTCAATCCTCGCTCTTTCACCAGGTTTGAGGAAGGCGACATCGTGTGGTTCGTCTCGCCCGACGAGCTTGATATCCACAAATTCACGAGAGAGTAGGTGCAATCCTCAGAGGGGCACGTTGCCTATTGCACCCCGGCTTCTCTCTGCAGGGATGGCGGCTCTGTTCCTGCAGTGATGGAAAGTTGGGCGGTTTATTGTGCGTTAAATAAAAAAAAACGGTGTCTGCAATAAAATGTGATGTGTGGCGTTTATAGAGGACTTGAAAATGACTTAACACTAAACTTAACTGTGTAATGAATAGATATTTCCGATATGTCGTGCTTTGGCTCGCGATGTGCGTGGCTGGCCTTTCGCCGCTGCAGGCGCAGAATGGCGTACCTGCCGACCGTGCGTTCGAGCTGTCCAAGAACCTTGAGATTTTCAGCAAGCTGTACCAGACGCTCTATGTCAATTATGTCGACGATATTGACCCGGGCGCGACGATGAAGAAGGCCATAGACGCTATGCTGGCTTCGCTGGACCCGTATACGGTATACTATCCCGAGTCGGATATGGAGGATGTGAAGATGCAGTTGCTGGGGCAATATGGCGGCATAGGGTCGCTGATACACCAGCAGGGTGACAAGATTTATATTTCAGAGCCTTACAAGGACCTGCCGGCAGACAAGGCGGGCCTGAAGGCCGGCGACAGGATTCTGGCTGTCAACGGAGAGTCGACGGAGGGCAAGAACAACGCCGACGTGAGTTCGGCGATGCGTGGCCAGGCCGGTACGGAACTGACGCTGAAGCTGGAACGCGACGGCAAGGTGTTTGAGAAGAAGATTACTCGCGCCGAAATCAAGCTGCCCAATATGCCTTACAGCGGTATGGTGGGCGGCGATATAGGATATGTGAAGCTTGACGAGTTTACGCAAGATGCGGCAAAGAATGTGCGCGAAGCCTTTGCGCGACTGAAGCGTGAACATCCAGATATGAAGGGATTTGTGCTTGACCTGCGCAACAACGGTGGCGGCCTGATGAACGAGGCTGTCGACCTGGTGAACATCTTTGTCAAGAAGGGGCAGCTGATAGTGGAGACGAAGGGCAAGATAGCAAGCAAGAATACCAAGAGCTATACCCATTTGAACCCTGAGGACACGGAGATTCCGGTGGCGGTGCTGATCAACGGCTACAGCGCATCGGCGTCGGAGATTACGGCGGGCAGCCTGCAGGACCTGGACCGCGCTGTCATTATCGGTTCGAGGTCGTTTGGCAAAGGCTTGGTGCAGAATGTGCTGCCGCTGATATACAACAGCCAAATGAAGGTGACGGTGTCGAAATACTATATACCGAGCGGACGCTGCATACAGGCACTCGACTATAGCCACAAGGACGAGAACGGACGCGCAACGAAGGTGCCCGACTCGCTCAAGACTGCTTTCAAGACTGCCAACGGCCGCATTGTGTATGATGGGTTCGGCATCGAGCCTGACGTAGAGACGGAGACAGAGTATATGTCGGCTCTGACGACTACGCTTGTAACCAAGTACCATATATTCAACTATGTGAGTGAGTTTGTGAAGAAGCACCCGACGATTGCCGCCCCTGCAGAGTTTGAGGTGACCGACGAGATATACAATGACTTTGTGCACTATCTGTCTGACAAGGATTACAGCTACTCGACAGGCACGGAGCAGGTGTTGAAGGATCTGAAGAAGGTGGCCGAGGAGGAGAACTATATGGAGGCTGTGAAGGGCGAGATAGAGCGTCTTGAGGAGGGCCTGAAGAAGGAGAAGGCCGACGACTTGCAGAAGTATCGCAACGAGATAGGCGAGCTGCTGAAGGGCGAGATACTGGTGCGCTACTATTATGCGGCAGGCCGTCTGGAGGGCACGCTGAAGAGTGACCCCGATGTGCTGAAGGCAATAGAGGTGCTGCACGACAGGAAGCTTTATAATGAAGAATTAAGAATTAAAAATTAAGAATTAAGAGAGAGAGGGTTAAGAGGGATGGTATGTGTTAAATTTTGTGGGGGATAACCATTAATTTAAAAGAGATTAGGACGGTGGCGTTTCTGCAGGCATATTTCCCGAGTGTGACTCGCGAGGACGGGTCGTTTTCTTTGCGGCTGACCATCCATTCGGCGATTAGTTTCGTGCTGCTTTTCTTGTTGATGGCGTCGCAGCCGGTCAGCAACTTTATGATGAGCGGTATGGAGATACTGCTTGCTGTCAACTGGCTGCTGGAGTGGGATATGCGGGCAAAACTGGAACGTGGGCGCCGACAGCCGCTGTTGTGGGCGTTTTTGGTGCTTATGCTGGTACACGTAGTGTGGCAGCTGTTGAGCACGAACACGGGCTACGGCTGGGAGGATATTTTCCGCAAGCTGCCGTTATTGGCCATACCGTTGGTGGTGCTTACTTCAAGGCCATTGAACCGCATCCAGTTGTGGACGGTCCTGATGGGCTTTGTGCTGAGTGTTTTTGTGGCGACGATAATAGGACGTGTGCGTATGGCTACAATTCCCGACCTGCCTTATCGCGACATTATCCCTTTTATATCGCACATACGTTTTTCGATGAATGTGTGCCTTGCGCTTGTGGTTTTGGCTTGGTTGGCGGTGGAGCGTCGCCGCTGCAAGGGAAAGCTGTCCGGCGACTGGTTGCTATGGGTAGTGGCGGTTGTGGCGCTGTTGTTTGTGGACTTTCTGCTGCGGCTGCGCTCATACACGGCTTTTGTGATGCTTTTTGTCGTCGCCGTGGTGCTGCTTGCCGTTTTCTGGAAGCGTATCGGGCACCGTCTGGCCAGGGTATGTCTGGCATTGCTGCTGACACTGGTGCTTGCTTTTGCCGCTGTATCGGCGCTGATGGTGCGAGACTACTATAGGCTTGTGCCCCTTGCCAAGGAGCCGTTGGAGGCGGTCACTGCCAACGGTAATCCGTATCAGCATAAGCAGGACGGCCTGATAGAGAACGGCAACTACGTGAACAACTATATCTGCCGCAGTGAGTTGGAGAGTGAATGGGCCAAACGCAGCTCTATGCCACTCGACGAGTTGACGGACAACGAATATACTGTCTATCCGACACTGCTCCGCTACCTCAACGCGATGGGAGTGGCGAAGGACAGCGCCGGTGTGGCATTGCTGCACGACGAGGATGTGAGGGCGATAGAGAAAGGCATTGCTAATCCGGTATACGTCCACGGCTCGTCGCTGCGCAAGATGTATTATGTTATGTTTTTTGAATACGAGTGCTACGGCAAGTTCGGTGCAGTAAAGGATTTCACTATGCTGCAGCGCTTTGAACTGTGGAAGAACGCCTGGCGGGTTTTCAAAAAGCAACCGCTTATGGGTGTTGGCACCGGCGATGTGGTTGATTGTTGCCACAAGCAGCTTGAAACAGACGGCTCGCCGCTGGCTGGAACCAAGAAACATACCCACAACCAATACCTTACGTTCCTTGTAACATTCGGGCTCCTGGGCTTTTCAATCATTGTGCTTATGTTTGTCTACGCCTTTCGCCGGCAGCGTCTTCTGCGCATTCCGGCAGTTCTGGCTTTTGTTACAATCGTGCTGGTGTCGTTCATCACGGAGGATACGCTGGAGACCCTTGCGGGATGCGTTTTCTCGGTGCTGTTCCTGTGCTTGATGGGAGCGGGAGAGCGGAAAGAATTAAGAATTAAAAATTAAAAATTAAAAGGGCATACGCCCCCGCGGGAGAGCGGAAAGAATTAAGAATTAAAAATTAAAAGGGCATACGCCACCGCGGGAGAACGGAGAGCGGAAAGCGATTCGCTAATCACAAATCACAATTCACAATTCACTAAAGACAACTCACGTGTATCAATATCATACTCTGAAAAACGGTATAAAGATAGTCTTTCGGCGCAACAACTCGACGGTAATCCATAGCGGTGTATATATAAATATAGGCTCGCGTGACGAGAGAGGGGGCGACGAAGGTAAGGCTCATTTCATTGAGCACTCGGTGTTTAAGGGCACTGAGCACCGTCGCCCATATCATATATTGAACCGCATTGACGGAGTGGGAGGAGAACTCAATGCTTTCACCACCAAGGAGGAGACCTGCATATATGCTTCGTCGCTGGCAATCCATCTGGAGCGCTGCTTAGAGCTGTTTGCCGACATCATTTTCCATAGTACTTTCCCTGAGAAAGAGATTGAGAAGGAGAAGGATGTGGTGCTTGAAGAAATCAATTCGTACAAGGACAGTCCGGCGGAACTGATATACGATGACTTTGAGCAGTATATATTCGAGGGTCACCCGCTGGCACACAACATCCTGGGAACGCCGCGCAATGTGCGCCGTTTCACGTCGCAGGGGCTTCGAGCCTTTATGGAGGACAACTATACCACTGACCGAATGGTTGTTTCGATAGTGGGCAACGCCGACTTCAGGCGTGTGGTGCGCCTGTGCGAGAAGTATTTCGGCGAGTACCCGCAGCGGGAGTCGGCGGCCGACCGCACCAGGGAGCCCGAATGCCGCAAGTTTGACATTACGCTCAACCGTCGCACCCATCAGATGCACATACTGATGGGTTGTCCGGCAGTCAATATCTTTGATGAGCGCAAGGTGGCTTTCTCGCTGCTTAACAACGTTATAGGCGGACCTGCGATGAACTCGCGCCTCAATGTGTCGATACGTGAGAAGTATGGTTTCTGCTATACGATTGAGTCGCAGTTCACTCCTTTCTCGGACACTGGCCTATTCTATATCTATGCCGGTATCGAACCTGAGGCCTGCGAACGCTACATAGAGCTTGTACACAGGCAGTTGCGCCAACTTGCGGAAAGGCCTCTTTCTGAGTCGCAGCTGCGAGCAGCCAAGCAGCAGTATATAGGCCAGATGGCGATCAACAATGAGTCGGCGCTGAATGAGATGCAGGCTATCGGCAAGAGTTACCTGGTGTTTGACCGCGTCGACACTCTTGAGGAGATGCAGCGCGACATCAACGGTGTGGAGGCGGAGGATATTCGGGCACTTGCTGCCGAACTGCTTGCTCCTGATAATCTTAGCTACCTTATCTACAGATGAGATTCAACAAAGACATAGCCATAGGGCACTTGGCCAGTGCCGCCACGTATGCTATTTTCGGAATCAACATTATAGCCTGCCGCGATATTGCCATCGACGGCGGTCTGGCGCCGATAGTTCTTTTTGTGATCCGTGCACTTGTGGCCGGGGCGCTTTTTTGGATTGTGTCGCTGATAGGTCCGCGCGAGAAGGTGCCGCCTCGCGATTTGCTGAAGATCGCGGGAGCTGGTATTATAGGCATTTTTCTGCCTCAGCTTACTTTTTTGCACGCCATAGCCCGCACTGCGCCGGTTGACCTTTCTATCATCACTACGATAACTCCAATACTGACAATGCTTTTTGCGGCATTATTCCTTAAGGAGCCGATAACGTGGAAGAAGGTGCTGGGTGTGTTGGTGAGCTTTGGTGGTATCGTGTGGCTTATCCTGCAGAGTGTCGCTGTGGGCGGGGGGGCGGAAAGCACGGAGCCGATGGGTGTTGTGTTGTGTATTGCGAACTGTGCTGTATTCGCTTTGTATCTTGGCACTTGCCGGCCGTTGATTTCGCGTTATAGTTCGGTGACGATGATGAAGTGGATGTTTTTGGTGTCGTTTATAGTCTCGCTGCCGTTTGGGTTGCCGCGGGTTGTTGAGACGGATTTTGCTGCAGTGCCGTTGCACGTTTGGCGGGAGGTGGCGTTTCTGGTTTTCTTTGCGACGTTTGTGGCTTATTTTCTGATTCCTATAGGGCAGCAGCGCATTCGCCCTACGCTGGTGAGTATGTATGGCTATTTGCAGCCGATTATTGCCATCGGTGTGGCCATTGCTACGGGAATGGACTGCCTGACGGTCGGGAAGGTTGCGGCTGCATTGTTTGTCTTTGCGGGTGTTTACATTGTGAATCAAAGCCGCGCGGCGGATTAGAGAATTAAGAATTAAAAATTAAGAATTAAGAGAAGATGCGCTCTTGCTTTAAGGGGCACTTGCTCTAACAGGAATTAAGAATTAAAAATTAAGAATTAAGAGAGGATGCGCTCTTGCTTTAAGGGGCACTTGCTCTAACAGGAATTAAGAATTAAAAATTAAGAATTAAGAGAAGATGCGCTCTTGCTTTAAGGGACACTCTCTCTAACTTGGAGGGGGAATTGGATTGTGGGCGGTGCTTCGGGCTGTCAGACCATTTGCTCTATGTTCCAGACGAAGGCGCGGATGCCGACTTCTTCGTTGCGCTTGTCGAGCTTGCGGACGGCGGTGAGGATGTCTTCGACTTTTTCGTCGGGGACGACGGTGAGGATGGCGTTGTTGAGTTCGGGCCAGGCGTGGGTGCCACGATGCGGCTCGCCGTTCTGGTGCCCGCGGCCCTGGACGTTTTCCCAGAAGGTGAAGCCACGCACTTCGAGTGTGTCGAGCAGATACTCGACGCGCTCGTTGTTGGCTTGATTATAAACAATTAAAATCGATTTCATAGAATTAAGAATTAAAAATTAAAAATTAAAAATTAAAAGAGTTGATGTAGGGGGTTAGGGGGTCTGTGTTTTTTGTTTGTTGGTTTTGATAATTGCAATCAATATGGCAATAATTTCTGTTAAATCATTATTGAGTGATTGATACTCTTTATTATTAAGATAGTTGGTCTTCTGTAAAAGCTCAAACCAATACTGTGTCTCATTGGCTTCTTTTAGAGAGATGTGCATTTTGTGTATAAAGTCTTTGTTGCTCTCAGCACAAATGGCTTCGCTTATATTCGCTCCGATGCTTGTTCCGCTCCGAAGCATTTGTTTACTTAAAACAAACTCTTGTTTATCATCGCAAAGGAATCGGTACAGATTAACGCATCGGATAGCAAAGAGAAGACTTTTTTCTTTAATAATGTTGTATTTCATCAAGTAAAAATGATGTTAAAACTGTCTATAGTATTCTCTTTTAATTCTTAATTATTCATTTTTCATTTAAATTGATGTTCATAAAGACGAATTTCTTGCGTAGTTTGGCTTGTCGTTCCTGTTCGCCCTTGCGGTTGAAGATGCCGTAGAGGATAGGGACGACAATGAGCGTTACAAAGGTGGAGACGGTGAGACCGCCGATGACGACGATACCCAGCGTGGTCCAGAGCTCGGAGCCTTCGCTGGTGGATGTGGCCATAGGGATCATACCGAGTATGGTGGTGAAAGCGGTCATAAGGACGGGGCGCAGACGGCTCTTGCCACTGAGGGCGATGGCTTCGTAGAGTTCTGTGCCTCGTTCGCGCAGGAGGTTGATGTAGTCGACGAGGACGATGCCGTTCTTGACGACGATACCGATGAGGAGGACGATGCCGAGCATACCCACCATATCAAGGTTTTCGCCGGTGATGAGGAGTGCGAGCACTACGCCGCTCAAGGCAAAAGGAATGGCGAACATAATGATGAACGGCTTGCTGAACGACTCAAACTGCGAGGCCATCACGATGTATACGAGCATTATGATGAGGAGTGCCAGGGTGACCATATCCTTGGAGGTTTTCTGCTGGTCTTCGTAGTTGCCGGCGAGTGCCACGTGTAAACCTGAGGGGATATTCATTTGGTTTAGTTCGTTTTGTACTCCAGAGGCCAGTTCGCCGAGTGAGGTCTGATAGGGCATTACGGTGAGCGTCAGGTAACGCTGACGGTTCTTGCGCTCGATGGTTGGTGGGCACCAGTATTCACTAATGGTTGCCAACTCTTTAAGCTTTACAATCTTGCCCATAGCAGTTGGTATTGAGAGCTCTTCGATGTCGGTGATTGACGAGCGGTACTCTTCTTTGAGACGTACAACGATATTGTATTCCTCGCCGTCCTCTTTGAGGAAGCCTGCGGCCATACCGTTCACGCGGTTGCGTACATAAAGGGCTACGGTAGAGCCGTTAAGTCCGTGATAGGCAAGCTTCTGCTTGTCGAATTCAATCTTCAGCTCTGCACGGTCTTCGTCGCGGCTTATCTTTGTGTCGCGTGCGCCTTTGACATTCTCCATTACGCGTCGACGCAGCTCTTGTGCGAAGGCGGTGGTTTGGTCGAAGTCGTAGCCGAATATCTCAACCTGCAGCGTGTTGTTGCTTCCTCCGCCCATACCGCCTTGCGACACCTGGAAGTTGACCAGTTCGGGGTACTCGTTGAAGCACTTGCGCAAGTCCTCCTGCATATCGAAAATGCTGCGGTCGCGGTCGTATTTCTTGGTGCAGCGTACCGACATACTTATCTTGTTGTTGGTTGTGCTGTTGAACAGAGCGGCCATACCTGCATCGTCGTTCGAACCGGCCGAGGTGGAGATTACTATAACATCGTCGCCAAGCAGTTCCTTGATGTCGGCCTCCATACGGCGGGCTGTTTTTAGGGTCTCCTCAATACGGGTACCGCGCTGCAGTTCGGCACTGATGCTGATGCTGCCGTTATCCTGCTCTTTCATAAAGTCCATACCTATCTTGCCGGTGGCGAATGGTATCATCGTCACAACGAAGAACGCGAAGGCGATCAGCAGCGTCACACGCTTGTGGTTCAAGCACCAGCGCAGCACATTGCTGTACCACTCGTCGATAGCGTTGAACACACGTCCGACGGTTTTTGCATAGGTGAAACGTTTTTTTTCCTCTTTCTGTCGGGCTTCTTCCTCGGCTGCTTTGGTCAGGAAGAAGGGTTTTTCTTTCAGCATAAGGCTTGAAAGCATCGGGATGAGTGTGATGGCCGCAGTGGTTGACACGCATACGACAATTGTGATGATCCAGCCCAATTCTTTGAACATAATGCCGGCCATACCGTTCAGCATTGTCAAAGGCACAAACACGGCCACCAGAACCAAAGTTGTTGCAATGACCGATGTCCATACCTCGTTGGTTGCACAGATGGCGGCCTCGCGTGGATTCTCGCCACGTTCAATATGTTTCGTAATGTTTTCAAGGACAACAATGGCGTCGTCGACCACCATACCGATAGCAACGGTGAGTGAAGCCAACGAGATGATGTTGAGCGAGCTGTCGCTGATAAGCAGATAGATAAAGGAGGTGACAAGGGAGATGGGAATGGTGAGACCGATGATGATGGTGCTTCGCCAGTTGCCGAGGAATACAAGCACAACAAGCACAACAAAGAGTAGTGCGTAGAAGATTGACTCCGACAGGCCGTTGATGGCGTTGACAATCTCTTCCGAACCGTCGCGAATCAGAGTGGCCTCGAAGTCTGGCGGCAAAGTCTTCATAATCTTTGTCATCTCTTTCTTCACCGAGTTGGCTATGGCCACGGTGTTGGCACCGGTCTGCTTGGTGATGATGAGACGGCCTCCGTCCTGTCCGTTTATTTTCTCGTCAAGCGACAGGTCCTTGATTGTATCGCGTACTGTCGCCAGGTCACGGACGAAAATCTGCTTGCCGGTAGGTGTTGTTGCCACAACGATGTTGGCAATCTCCGAGCTTTCCACATATTCGCCCTTCACTCGCATCTGGTATTGCTCCTTGCCCATCTTAACCGTTCCCGATGCCAGGTCGAGGTTATTGGTGCTGATGGCGTTGCCTACAACTTCAAGGCTCAGTCCATAGGCATCCATCTGTTTCGGATCAAGGTCGATATACACATATCGTTCTGGCGCTCCGCTTACGGTTATGTTGCCGATACCGTCAATACGGTTCAGCACGTTGACGACATTGTCCTCCAGTATGCGGTCCATTCCCGAATAGCTCTCTTTTGCAGTGAAACCATATACAAGTATGGGCATTGCCGATGAGTTGAGCTTCAGTATCATAGGACGCGACACGCCGTCGGGCAGATTGTCATACAGCAGGTCGACATAACTGCGGATGTCGTTGAGCGATTCATCAATATCCTCGCCCCATTCAAATTCAAGCGTCACAACGCTGAGGTTGTCGCGCGAGTTGGAGGTTATGTTCTTCAAACCGTCCACCGAGTTCAGCGAGTTCTCTATCAGCTTGGTGATGTTGGTCTCTATCTCGCTGGCATTGGCGCCGGGGTAGGTTGTCATAACCGTCACATACGGCGGGTCCATCTCGGGCATCTGGTCAATGGGAAGCCTCGATAACGAGAACAATCCCGGTATGATGACTGCCACAAATATCAGGCCTGTCGTAATTGGCTTGTTTATAGCTGTCTTGTATATTGCCATTTCCTTATTCCACTATTTCTAAAGTGCTACCATCAACTAATCTAGCCTGACCGGTGACTACAAGCTGGTCGCCTTCTTTGAGGTCGCCGGGAGTGACAGGCGTAATCTCAATCTTGTCGTCAAAACGCTGTCCAAGAGTAACTGTCACGCGGCGGGCCGTGTTGCCATCGGCCACGAACACATAACGCTCGTTGCTACCCGTAAGCTTCAGCACACTCTGATAAGGCACCACAAGGGCGTCGATCTCGCCAAGTGCCAGCGTTGCACGGACATACATACCGGGGCGTATCTTCTCGCCTGGATTGGGAATGCTCAGTTTGGCCTGGAAGGTGTGTGACGCAGGGTCGATTGTTGGGTACACAATCTCTATAGTGGCGGCAAACACCTTGTCGGGATAAATGTCGCTGTACACATTCACCTTCATACCCTGCTTGACAAGCGGAAAATAGCTCTCGGGTATGTTGATGATGGCTTTCAAACGGCTAATCTGGCACAACTGCAGAATCGGTGCGCCGGTATACATCTCGCCGTCCTCATAGTTCTTGGCGCTGATAACTCCGCTGAACTGGGCCTTCACAAACGTATTCTCCGCTTGGAAACGCTCGGTCTCAACCAGTTGGTCATATCCGGCTTTGGTCTGGTCGTACACCTGCTCGCTGATGCTGCCCGAAGCCTTCAGTGCTGCAACGCGGTCCAGCTCGGTCTTGGTGCTCGTCAGGTTGATGCGGGTCGTGTTCAGCTGGGTCTGGTCCATTCTCACCAGCATCGCACCCTTGCTCACCCTGCTTCCAACCTCTACATAGATGTGCTCTATGTGGCCCGTGATGCTGGGCGAAATGTTCATCGTCTCATATCCTTCCAGTGTGGACGACAGCTCTAACTGTTTTGCAATACGCTGGTTCTGAAGTTCCAGCACTTTCACTTTTTCCACCTCTTTCTTTGTCGTCGAGGCCATCTTCTGCTCTTTCTTGCCACCTCCGCAGGCTGCAATGGCCGCAGATGCAAGAACAACAGTAGCGATTTTCAATATCTTGTTCATATTATTAATGTTTATTATTATCTCTTTAATTAGCGCATTAACACATTAACGCATTAACACATTAACACATTAACGCATTCTTGAATTATTTCCCCAGCAAATCCTCCAGAGCCACCTCGGCGCTCACCACGCTCATCACTGCCTGTATGTAGTTGCTCTGAGCCGTGATGATGTCGGTGCTCGCATTCGTGACTTCAAGGTTCGACGCGTGGCCGTATTTGAACTTCTCGGTCGTGTTGTCAAACACTCGCTTTGTCACATCAAGGTTGTCTTTCTGAATCTGATAGGTCTCTATGGCATTCACCAGATCGTAGCACAGCTGGTTGTATTGCACTCTCAGCCCGTCCTCGGCCTGCTGCTTGCTGTTCAGCGCCTCGGTGTAGTCAATCTGTGCCGACTTCACCTTCGCATAGCGCGATCCACTGCTGAACAGCGGCAGCGATATGCTGGCTCCTATCATATTCGGCGGGGTCATATTGAAGCCCGCATCCTTGCCGAAATAGGTCTTTGCACTGTATTGGTAGTAAGCCGAAAGGGTAGGGGTGAAGTCCATATAGGCCATCGTCACATTCCTCTTCGCCACCTCCTCGTTGTGCTGAAGCAACTGATAGTTGTAGTTGTTCTCAATGTTGAAACCTCCCAGCGTCAACTGACCCAAGTGGTTGATGTCCAGCACCTCGTCCAGCGTTGTCGTCAGCTCTATCTTGCTGTTCACGTCGGCTCCCAGCTGCAGAATCATCGAGTTGTAGAGCATCGTCAGCGAACGGCGGTTGGCGTTGATGCTGTTGCGCAGCGACGCCACCTGCACGTGCAGCTTGTCGGCCTGTATCTGCTCGGCGGCACCGGCGCGCACGCTCTCTTGCGTTGTGCGCTCCAGCCGCTCCATATTGGCCAGGCTGCTGTCCAGCAAGCCCACTATGTCCTCCATAACCAGTATCGACACATACACGCTTCTCACCTGCGAACGCATATTCTGCTCCGTCTGCTTGTGGCTGATGTCCACCATCTTCTGTGCAATATTGTTAAGCATTACGCCCACAATCTGCGCTCCCGTCAGCGCCACCGATGCCGTTATGCTGAACGTACCGCTCGGGTTCATCGGTATCACCGTTCCGCTGCTGCTCTCGCCGCCGCTGCTCGGTATCGATATCGGCAGCGTCACACCGCCTATCGTAATACTGTCGGGTATCATCGAACTCAGGCCGCCTCCGCCGCCCATCACCATCTCATAGCCGCACATATTCTGGTAATCAAATCCAGCTTTCACCTGCGGCAGCATCGACGCTATCGTCTGCCATTTGCTGTACTCCGCTTTCTGCAGCTCCAGCGACGCATTCTGCATCGTGTAGTTGTGCTCCACAGCATACTTCTGGGCCTCCTCGAGCGACAGCCTCAGCGTCGCCGGCTCCTGCCCCTTCGCAACTCCGCCGCCAAGCAGCATCACCGCTATCGGCAGCATCGCCATTAGTCTCATTCTTTTCAGTTTCATATAGTTTTGTATTCTCATTTATCGTTAACAATTCACTATCTTCTTGAACTCCTCCTCGTTCCTGTCATATCGCTCTATGGCCGGAATCGACAGCAACCCGCGCAGAAACGTAAAGCACGTCTCGCGCAGACGCTTGCCGCTCTCATCCTCCGACAGTGTTGTGTTGTGGCTCCCTCTCATTATGCTCATCACTATCATATCCACCGCCGACCCGATGTCCACTCCGTCGCGCAGGTCGCCTCGTACAGAGGCCTCCTCAAACATCGTCGTCAACACCGACCTCAACTTGCTGCTGAACGAGTTCAGCAACTTCTCGTTCAGCTCTGGATAGTACTTCTCCGCATCGAGCAGCAAGCGCGAATAGCGCACATTGGTCAGCGCCGCCGTACGCATTATGTACAGCGTCATTAAGAAAGGCTCGTCGGTCTTCTGGAACATCTCGAGCCTCACCTGGCCAATCTCGCAGTGAACCTGCTTCAAGCACGCCAGAACAAGCTCGTTCTTGTTCGCAAACACCTCATACAGCGTCCGCTTCGAAATATGAATACTGCCGGCTATGTCGTCCATCGTCACACCCTTGCATCCATTCCTGTTGAACAATTCTATCGCCGTTTCCACAATCCTGTCGCGTGTCTCGTTATTGGCCATATATCTGTGTCTTAATGTTATATATTGCTTTTTCTTGCATTTTCCCCCTTCTTGGGAGCGTGCAAAATTACAAAAAACCGAAAAAACCATAAAAGTTTTCTCGGTTTTTTTGCTGTTAAAAAAGGTTAACAGAAACTATTTACTTAAAGGGGAGTAAAAAAGGAAGTTAAAAAGGGAGTAAAAATGGACGATAGAAATGGAAGTTAAAAAGGAAGTTAAAGTGGAAGTTAAAATGGAAGTTAAAGAGGAATTAAAAGTGGGAGTTAAAGTGGAAGTTAAAGTGGAAGTAAAAATGGACAATACCAACCACTCCGCTTTTTCCCCCTCTAAGTTAGAGGGGGTGCCCCGAAGGGGCGAGGGTGTATGTCTTTCCGCTTTCTGCTTTCCGCTTTCCGCTCTCCGTTCTCCGTTCTCCGTTCTCCGTTCTCCGCTCTCCCGCGGGGGCGTATGCCCTTTTAATTCTTAATTCTTAATTCTTTCCGTTTTCCGGAATCGGGTTCAATGTCGACAGCTGAACCTTCATCACCACGTCCTTCGCCACTTCAATCTGGGCGTAGCCGCCGCCCGTGCTCACTATCGTACCGTGAATGCCGGCGGCCGTCATCACCTTGTCGCCCTTCTGCAGGCCGTTGCGATACTTCTCCTCCTCCTTCGCCTTCTGCGACTGCGGACGTATCAGAAACAAATAAAATACGGCTATCATCGCGGCAATCATAATGCCCGTCTTCCAGCCCGTCGAAATGTCAAGTAATATCATATTCCTATAAATTTAATTCGTTGATTTGTTATTCGTTGATATGTTGATACGTTGAATGGTTATAAGGGTTATAAGGGTTATAAGGGTTATAAGGGTTCTCCGTTCTCCGTTCTCCGTTCTCCGTTCTCCCGCGGGGGCGTATGTCCTTTTAATTCTTAATTTTTAATTCTTAATTCTTAATTTCCCTTTTTATCGCCAGCGACAGCACTATGCTCACCACCAGTATTCCCAAAATCACCGCCAGCGAAGCCATCGTGCTGATATGCAGACCAAAGAACTCGCCGCCAATCATCTTCAACCCGATAAAGCACAGCAGCACACCCAATCCGTAGCGCAGCAGCCAGAAACGGTCGGCAACATCGCTCAGCAGGAAGAACAGCGACCGCAGACCCATAATCGCAAAAATGTTCGAGAAATATACGATATACGGATCCGTCGTCACCGAAAACACCGCCGGAATCGAGTCCACAGCAAAAATCACATCGCTGAACTCAATCACCAGCAGCACCAGAAACAGCGGCGTCATATAGCGCTTTCCGTCAATGGCAGTGAAGAAATTGTGACCGTCCATCTTTGGCGACACCCTGAAATGCTTCGACGCAAAGCGCACCATCGGGTGCTTCTCCGTGTCTATCTTCTCGTCGCCCCTGTCCTTGAACATCTTCACACCGCTGTATATCAGTATCACACCGAATATCGCCAGAATCCAGCTCAGACGCGTCACCAGCGCACCCAGCGCAAAGATAAACACAAACCGCATCACTATCGCTCCCAGCACACCCCAGAACAACACACGGTGATAGTACTTCTTCTCAATGCCGAAACTGGCAAAAATCATTATCATCACAAAGATATTGTCTATCGACAGCGATTCCTCTAGAAAATAGCCCGCCAGATACTGCTCCGTCACCTCACGCCGATACAGCGCCAGCGCCGCCTCATAGCTCTCCGCACCCTGCAGCGCCGCCAGCAGCTGCGGCTGACCCTTCGCGTAAGCCAGCAAGTCGTCCATACTGCCTATGCCGTGTATCCACTCGGCGTGCAGAAACAGCAGCACACCCATACCCAGCGCCAGCAGCACCCACACCGCCGTCCATTTCGCCGCCTCGCGGATGCCCACCTCGTGGTCCTTCTTGTGGAATACACCCAAGTCGAGCGACAGCATCAACACTATAAACAATATAAAGACAATGAAAAACAAATATCTACCAATCATTTCTTTTGCTTCTTTTAAAGTGCAAAGATACACTTTTTTTGAATTCCCCCCAAAAATATTCAAAACAGCTCCTCTAAGTCAGGTGGTACAAGCTCCAGTGGAGCGTGTAGAAGCTGATAGTGCGTCGCAGATTTCACGAAGTGACTGAGGAGTGTGCCAACCCGTTACCCGTTCATTTCCCCTCTAAGTTAGAGGGGATGCCCTTTAGGGCGGGGGCGTATGTCCCTTTCCGCTTAAAATCGTCTGTTTAATACAATCACATTGACAATTTACTCGTTTACCAGTTTACCGGTATTATCCAATGCAACACAATAAATGATTATTTTTGCATTCTGAAGTATGAACATCGAAGACTACCGCGACTACTGCCTCTCGTTAGGCAAACAAGTGTGATTATCGCTTTTGAGGAATAAGATTGGATGCGGCCACAAGGATTTCGTGCCTTTGCGGCGGCGTTTGTTTTAAGGACTTGGCTTTTCATGGGGAAGGTGGGGACAAGCCTATACCTTTCTGTAGCCTTTCTCATCCTTAACCACAAGCCCTTCGTCCAACATTTCCGAGAGCACTCGGCTGAGTGAGGGCCTTGTCACGCCAAGCTCTTGTGCAGCAGCGGCCACTGTCGTGATGGCACCATGTGCTTCGAGGTATTCGACGACGCGGTTACGCAGGCCTTTCACGGCGAAGGAGCGCATCTTGCCGCTCAGGAAACGGCCCTTGTTGGAAAGCACCTCCAAGAACCCCTTCAACACGCTCGGCTCGGTCTGCATGAGGCGGAAAAACGCCTCGCGGTTGATATGCCACATGGCGCAGTCGGTCACAGCGGTGACCTCCACAGGCACTGAATTTTCGGCGGCGAAAAGGAAAGCCGGAGCCAGCAGCATCGGGGCTTTCAGCTTGTCGACCAGCACCTCGCGGCCTTCCTCGCCCATCATCTTCGCTTCGGCCTCGCCCTCGACGAGCACCATCAGCGAGCGGCAAGGGTCGCCAGCACGAAGTATCAGTTTGCCTGCGGCATACTGCTGTCTTCGGCAAGGCTGTGCGAGCAGCCATTCCAAGGATTCGTCGCTGCAATTGGCTATGAGTTTCAGTTTTTTGAGTTCTTCCATGAAAATCTATTTTTTTTGCAAAAGTACTGAAAAAAATCGTTGTTGTAACATTTGTTACGCTCTACCTCGTTCAGCGGCTGTAATTTTGCAGCCAGAATTCATCACTAACTCAATAGCAAAAGACAATGAACGAGAAAATGTTTTGTTTCCAATGTCAGGAAACTGCCGGATGCGTCGGCTGCAAAATTTCAGGAGTATGCGGAAAGACTCCGCAAGTGGCCCACGCACAAGACCTTTTGATTTATGTCCTTAAAGGACTTGGTGTTATCGCCAACCATCACCAACACGGCTGCGGACATGACTACTGCGACTTCCGCAAGAGCATCCATGCCTTCGTGAACGATGCGCTGTTCTGCACTATCACCAACGCCAACTTCGATGTGGAGAGCATCTACGCCCGCATTGACAAGGGCTTGGAGTTGCGCGATATGTTCAAAGACCGCGTGACCAACAAGCAAGGCATTGAACTGCCGAAACTCGATGTGCTGGAATGGAACGGCACCCGTGAACAATACGACGAGAAAGCCCAAACCGTTGGCGTGCTGGCCGAAACCAACGAGGACATTCGCTCGCTGAAAGAGTTGACTATGTATGGACTCAAAGGCATGGCCGCCTACCTGGAGCACGCCGCACGCCTCGGTCAGGTGGACGGCGACATCAACGAGTTAATCCTTCAAACCCTCGGTCAATTGGTAACCTGCAACGATGCCAATGAACTCACCGCCTTGGTGCTGAAAACCGGCGAATGGGGCGTGAAGGCGATGGCCTTGTTGGACAAAGCCAATACGACAGCTTACGGCAATCCCGAAATAACGGAGGTGAACATCGGCGTGGGCAGCCGTCCGGGTATTTTGGTCAGCGGACACGACCTCAGCGACATCGAGCAACTCCTTGAGCAGAGCAAGGACGCGGGCGTCGACATCTACACCCACAGCGAGATGCTACCTGCACATTATTATCCGAAACTCAAGCAATACAGCCACTTGAAGGGCAACTATGGCAACGCCTGGTGGAAGCAACGCGAGGAGTTCGAAGCCTTCAACGGCCCTGTACTTTTCACCACCAACTGCATTGTGCCGCCGACTGCCAATGCGACTTACAAAGACCGCGTATTCACTACCAACAGCACGGGTTTCCCGGGTTGGAAGCACATCCCCGTCGATGCCAACGGCAAGAAGGATTTCAGCGAAATCATCGCCTTGGCCAAGACTTGCCCAGCCCCGAAGGAGATCGAGACGGGCAAGATTGTGGGCGGATTCGCCCACGAGCAGGTGTTTGCCCTCGCCGACAAGGTGGTGGAGGCCGTCAAGGGCGGTGCCATCCGCAAGTTCGTGGTGATGGCGGGCTGCGACGGTCGCATGAAGAGCCGCGAATACTACACCGAATTTGCCAAAGCCCTGCCCAAGGATTGCGTCATTCTCACGGCAGGTTGCGCCAAGTACAAATACAACAAACTCAACTTGGGAGACATCGGAGGTATTCCCCGTGTGCTGGATGCAGGCCAGTGCAACGACAGCTATTCCTTGGCCCTCATAGCCTTGAAGCTCAAAGAGGTGTTCGGTTTGGACGATGTGAACCAACTGCCCATCGCCTACAACATCGCGTGGTACGAGCAGAAGGCCGTCATCGTGCTGTTAGCATTGCTCAGTCTCGGTGTGAAGAACATCCATCTCGGTCCCACCTTGCCCGCGTTCCTCTCGCCCAACGTGGCCAAAGTGCTCGTTGAGAACTTCGGCATTGGCGAGATTAGCACGGTGGAAGAGGACATGAAGTTGTTTGGAATCTAAGGTTCATGTAACCTTTTCCATCTTTGATCCGTAAACCTTTGTCCAGCACATCCGGTTTCACGGATGATGCTGGCAAGGTTTTCAGATTGAAAAAACAGTAAGTAATGATAAAAAAATAAGTTGTAACGATGTTAATATTTAGACGGAAATATACGTCAAAAAAATTAACATATTTTATTGATTATTAACATTTTAAATATATAAAAACTGGAGAAATCTTCGCATCTTTGTAATTGATTTCCAAGTCATTACAATGATGAAGAAGAAACCTCCAGTTGAAATTAGCAAGGCGGAAATGGAATACCTTACAACACTTAAAGAACGCGATAAAAGGCATTTTATTGCATGCAAGGCGGGGGTTCCAACTCCAGCCGACACCGTATCTTCAAGCAAGACCTTATGGATCTTGCCGACCGCCTTGGCATGAGGATCCTCGTCATGCACTACCCGCCCTACTGCTCCAAGTTCAACCCCATTGAACACCGCCTCTTCTCCCAGATATCCCGCTCTTGGAGCGGAACTCCACACTTCTCCATCGCTGATGCCTGCCGCAGGGCTGCAAATAACGTGACAAAGAAAGGTCTGAAAGTCTTTGATGAGATTGTGGACAAGGTGTATGAAACCAAAAGGAACGTGAATGAGTCTTTCCTCGTCAGACTCGCTAATCAGGTCGTCTTCGACGATTCTCTCCATAATTGGAACTACTGCACTTCTCCTTCCGTATCGTATCATGTTATTTTTTAATCATTACTTAATGTCAATTCGTGTTCAATAAATTCGTGCTCGATTCCATCGAGCCATTCGTGTCATTCGTGTTCAAAAAAGCAATCCGTGTTATCCGAGCAATCCGTGTTCAAAAATAATTTATGGATAATTTTCGGATAATTAATGTCAATTCGTGTTCAATAAACTTGTCCCATTCGCGCGAGATTCATTGAGCCATAAATAA